>Ga0207828_100036_pt1 | contig 279672 bp, 238 predicted proteins | sample TtaePargueraPR_11_FD_187276 | JGI IMG/M metagenome (GOLD analysis project Ga0207828, IMG submission 187276) | Aerobic enrichment media microbial communities from Bioluminiscent Bay, La Parguera, Puerto Rico - Tt and P2 (3) (SPAdes) | ecosystem: Environmental > Aquatic > Marine > Unclassified ...
TTGTCCAGCTTCACGCGAAACATCGCATTGGGCAGAAGTTCAACGACAGTGCCCTGAAACTCGATAACGTCTTCTTTAGCCATGTGACTCCTAGCTTTCGTATTGCAATATCAAAATACCGGTGGGCCGCAAACTGCTCTGAACCGGGCAAAAGGTCAAGTCCTTTCACACGCGGGGCACAGCGCCCCTGCACTGCGGCACAGACATGGCAAGAGCAAGCTCCGGCAAAATAGCAGCAACACCGCCATGATTGCACATGATTGATCCTTTAACGGCCAAACAAAGCACCGTATGTTTGCAAAACCGCACGCCTCGCCCAAAGGAAGTCCATTTCATGTCGCTCGAAAATGATCCCGTTATCCGCCTTGCCCGCGAAACCGATGCCCTGGCAATCCACGCCATGCTACTTGAAATCGCCAAGGCGACAGGATGCGAAGACAAGTTCAAAAGCAACCCGGATGACCTTGCGCGTGACGGCTTTGGCGAGAACCCGGCCTTTGAAGCACTGATCGCCCTGGAAAATGACAAGCCCGTGGCCGTGTGCCTGTATTTCCCAAGCTATTCAACCTTCCGCGGGCAAGCGGGCCTTTATATTCAGGATCTTTACGTCGCACCGTCGCATCGTGGAGGCGGATTTGCCCGCAAACTGGTCGTCGCGGTTGCCAAGCGCGCACACGATACCGGTAAAACCTATATCCGGCTGTCGGTTGATGCGGAAAACATTGGCGGCCAGCGTTTCTATGAGAAGATCGGGATGCGCCATGCCGATGATGAACGTATCTTTATTCTCGACGGAACGGCCTTTGCCGCGCTTGGCGCCGAGCAGGATCAGTCCTAGACCTTGGGCGCAGGCCCAACTGGAAAACGGTCAAGGATGCGCTTTTTGATCTGATCACGTACCTGACGATAGGCTTCCAGCCGCACCTCGCGCGATCCTTCGATCATGGTGGCATCAAAGGTATTCCAGAATTCAACGTCACAGGCCATTGTGCGGGTCATTTCCACCGCACGATGCTGGGCTTCAGGTGACATGGTAATGATCAGATCAAAGAACCCGTCTTCAAGCTGATCGAATGTCTTTGACTTATAGCTTGAGATATCCAGCCCGATTTCGTCCATCACAGCGATAGCAAAACCGTCAACGTCACCTGCACGTACGCCACAACTTTCAACATATATACGGGTTCCGTGATAGTGCCGCATCAGTGCAGCCGCCATCACGGAACGAACGGCATTGTAACTGCAGGCAAAAAGAACCGAGCCGGGAAGTTCTTCTGCCACTTCGCCTTAACCCCGGATGTGAAGGACACAAATCAGCGTAAAAAGGCGACGTGCCGTATTTTCATCAATCGTCACCTTATCGCTCAGAAGCTCACGAAGCTGTTCGGACCCTTCGTTATGAAGGCCGCGGCGCGCCATATCGATAGTTTCAATCTGGGCCGCACTCGCCTTTTTAATCGCGTCATAATAGCTTTCGCAGATCATGAAGTAATCTTTGACGATCCGGCGAAACGGCGACAAGGGAACAGGGATGGTGGTCAGATTTTCGCTGTCATCATCGCCTCGCACATCCATATAGATGCGATTTTCTTCAATGCGCATATGCACGGAATACGGGCCTTCGAACCCGCCAGCAGGTTCGAAGTGATTTTCTTCAAGCAGGTCATAGATCGCAACCGCCTGCTCGTGCTCCACCTCGGGACGGCGACGCACCTTGTATTTTTCGTCAAGATAAATACCGGCGATACACTGATTTGAAGCCATGGCTTTCTCCCTGCGGTCCCCTCACGCGCTGCACTGCAACAGCTTACATCTGGTTTGACCGGATCGCTACAGAAAGTCCATGTGCCTGCAGGCCTTCGCTTTCAGCCAGTGCAATTGCCGCTGGCCCGATTTTGGCAAGGCTTTCCGGTGTACACTTGATCAGCGAGGAACGCTTGACGAAGTCCAGAACCCCGAGACCGGAAGAAAACCGCGCCGAACGGGCAGTTGGCAGAACGTGGTTCGGCCCGGCGACATAGTCACCAATGGCTTCTGGCGTGTAGCGCCCCAGGAAGATCGCACCTGCATGATGAATGTGTTCAGCCAGTGCGTCCGGGTCATCCACCGCCAGTTCCAGATGTTCCGGGGCGATCCGATCCACAAGGGCCGGAGCCTGCGACAGATTTTCCACCAAGACAATTGCACCAAAGTCGCGCCAGCTTGCGCCTGCGATTTCGGCACGCGGCAATGTTTCAAGATGTTTATCAATAGCCTGCTGCACACGACCGGCAAACTCGGCGTCATCAGTGATTAAAATCGACTGTGCAACCGGGTCATGCTCGGCCTGCGACAGAAGATCAGCTGCTACCCAGCTCGGATCATTGCTGCCATCCGCCACCACGAGGATTTCGGACGGACCGGCAATCATATCAATACCGACCTGACCGAAAACGCGACGCTTGGCTGCGGCAACAAAGGCATTGCCCGGACCAACGATCTTGTCGACTGGCTTGATGGTTTCCGTGCCATAGGCGAGTGCTGCAATCGCTTGCGCGCCACCGATACGATAGATTTCATCAACGCCAGCAATACGGGCTGCGGCCAGAACAAGCGGGTTCATTTTGTTGTCCGGGGTCGGCACCACCATGACAAGGCGCTGAACGCCAGCAACCTTTGCCGGAATCGCATTCATCAGAACTGATGAAGGATAGGATGCAAGACCACCGGGAACATAAAGACCCGCCGCCGAAACTGCCCGCCAGCGCCAACCAAGCTCAACCCCGGTTTCGTCCGTATAGCGTTCATCAGCAGGCATCTGTTTGGCGTGATAGGCACCAATACGCTCTGCCGCAAGCTTGAGCGAGTCCAGCAGGTCAGTTTCAATATTTGCGATCGCAGCGTCGACTTCGCCCTTCGTGACGACCATGCCCTTGGCATCGATATTGAGGCGGTCGAACCGGTTGGTATAGTCACAAACGGCTTCATCACCACGCGTGCGAACATCGGCGATGATGTCGGCAACGGCCGCATCAACATCGGCATCCGATTCGCGTTTCATGCCCAGCAGCTTGACGAAGTCTTCTTCGAAGCTGGCGTCGGTAATGGAAAGATTAAGCGGCATTTACTACCTCGGAGAAACGGTCGATCCAGGGCTGAATATCGGTCGGGCGGGTCTTAAGGGCCGCACGGTTCACCACCAAACGCGATGTCACATCTGCAATATGTTCAATCTCGCGCAGGCCATTGGCCTTAAGGGTACTTCCGGTCGATACAAGATCAACGATACGACGGCAAAGTCCGAGTGTAGGGGCGAGTTCCATCGCACCATTGAGCTTGATGCATTCTGCCTGTACACCGCGGGCTGCGAAATGCGTGCGTGTAATATGCGGATACTTGGTAGCAACCCGGACATGCGACCAGCGCGACGGATCATCACCGTCAACCATGTCTGCCGGTTCGGCAACCGCGATGCGACAATGCCCGATATTCAGATCAAGCGGTGCATAGATGTCAGGATAATCAAATTCCATCAGGACATCGTTGCCGCAAACCCCGATATGGGCGGCACCAAAGGCAACAAAGGTTGCAACATCAAAGCTGCGCACACGAATGATATCGATATGCGGATGATTGGTGGAGAACCGAAGCGCACGGGATTTCGGATCATCAAATGCCGCTTCCGGTTCGATCCCTGCGGATCGGACCAGTGGCATCACCTCGTCAAGAATGCGCCCCTTTGGCAGGGCCAGCACCAGCTTTTCGTCACTCATAAATCAGTCGCCTTACGCGTTTGTCTGTCGTCCGGATCGTTTTGCGATCACAGTCCGGCCAATCAGGCCGGAACCCGGACACGTTCGATCTGCGCCCCGCAGGCCGCAAGTTTTTCTTCCAGCCGTTCATAACCACGATCAAGATGGTAGACACGGTTAATAACTGTCTCGCCTTCGGCTGCCAAGCCTGCAAGCACCATTGATACCGATGCACGAAGATCGGTGGCCATGACTTCGGCCCCGGAAAGCTTGGCACTACCACGCACGATCGCAGAACGGCCATGCACATTCACATCCGCCCCCATACGACCAAGTTCGGGCACATGCATGAAGCGGTTTTCAAAAATGGTTTCGGTGATCATGGATGCACCATTGGCAACCGACATCAGCGCCATGAACTGTGCCTGCATATCGGTCGGGAAGCCCGGATAGGGTTCGGTCATGACATCAACACCGCGAAGGGTTGCACGGTTACCGCGCACTTTCATGCCGTTTTCGGTTTCCTCGATCTCGACGCCGGCCTTTCTCATCGCATCAACAAGACTTTCGATCAGATCCATCCGGGTGCCGGTAAGTTCGATCTCCCCGCCCGTGATGGCAGCAGCAATCGCATAGGTCCCGGTCTCGATCCTGTCGGGCACAACCGAATATTCAGCACCATGCAGGCGCGGCTTGCCGGTCACTTTCAGGGTGTCTGTACCAATGCCTTCGATCTCGGCCCCCATCGCAACCAGGCAATGAGCAAGATCCGATACTTCGGGTTCACGCGCGGCATTGGCGATGGTGACAACACCGTCGGCAAGGGATGCCGCCATCAGGGCATTCTCGGTCGCACCAACCGAGACCTGCGGGAACAGGATATGACCGCCCTTAAGGCCTTCTGGTGCGCGGGCTTCGATGTAACCCTCGGTCAGGTGGATTTCCGCGCCCATGGCTTCCAGCGCCTTGAGATGCAGGTCGACCGGACGATTCCCGATGGCACAACCACCAGGCAGGGAAACACGCGCGATGCCGCACCGCGCGACAATCGGACCCAGCACCAGAACCGACGCACGCATTTTGCGAACAAGGTCGTAAGGTGCGGTTGTGGACGTGATTTCCTTGGCGGTCATTTCCAGAACGCGACCTGTGTGGCCGCCATTAGGCGCATGACCGTTCAGATGCAACGCCACACCATGCTGGGCGAGAAGATTCGCCATCGATGTGATGTCTGCCAGATGTGGCAGATTTGAAAGGGTCAGCGTTTCATCTGTCAGCAGGGCCGCTGCCATTAGCGGAAGGGCCGCGTTTTTGGCACCGCCAATTGCAATTTTTCCCTGCAACCGGCGACCACCGGAAATCTTGATCTTGTCCATTCAATCCTCTTTGTGCTGCGCGCATAAACGCAGCAAACGCGCGTCTTGGCATGTCAATGCCAGATTGGTTGCCATGCCTTTATCACAGACGCGGCAATGTGACACCTTTTTGGCCCATATATTTCCCTGCGCGATCCGCATAGGAGGTATCGCACTCGCTTTCGGCTTTCAGGAAAATGAACTGGCATGCGCCTTCATTGGCGTAAATGCGTGCCGGCAAAGGTGTAGTGTTTGAAAATTCCAGCGTCACATGCCCTTCCCATTCCGGCTCAAGCGGTGTGACATTGACGATAATGCCACAACGGGCATAGGTCGATTTGCCAAGGCAAATCACAAGCGTGTCGCGCGGGATGCGGAAATATTCCACGGTGCGCGCCAATGCAAAACTGTTGGGCGGGATCACACAGACTTCGGTCTGACGATTGACGAACCCGTCATCAGAAAATTCCTTGGGATCGACAATGGCCGAGTCGACATTGGTGAAAATCTTGAACTCGTCAGCAACACGGGCATCATAACCATAGGAACTGACACCGTAAGAAATGACACCGTCACGTTTGAAACCGTCGACAAACGGCTCGATCATGCCTTTTTCCTGCGCCATCTGGCGTATCCAGTGATCCGGTCTTACCGACATATTGCCATCCCCTTGTTGCGAAAAAGTCCCAGTGCTTTTCAGCATATTCGGTTTTACCCGTGCGACGCCCCCAAGATCAACCAAACGATACGCTCGGGCGCGCTTTCTGCTACCCCCGCCCTCATCGGCATTTCGGCCGTCATAATCTCCATCCCGTTCACGAAGCGCGAACATCAGGAGGTATGAACGACCTATTTGTCTGCTTTCTTGTCCAAAACAGAGTCGTTCTGCGTTTCCTTGCGTGAGCGCTGCTGCTGCTTGCGCTTGGCCAGATTGGCGCGAAGGGCCTCGGCTTCACGTTTAAGACGCTCTTCATTTACCGCCGGGCGAATGTCAGATTTTTTTGCTGTCATGGTCCGATTTGGGTTTCTCGTTCAAATAGCCGGTTCATTCCTTGGGCCTGTTATAAAACAGCAGGCGAAAAATTACAGCCGATCTTGACGAAAACAGGGCGAAAAGCACTGTTGTGCAATCATTCGGAAAACTTCGCATATTTCGGGCTTGACCAATTACTGATACGTGGCCTATAACCCGCCCGCACCGCATGGGGCATACGCTGCTGTAGCTCAGGGGTAGAGCACTCCCTTGGTAAGGGAGAGGCCGGGAGTTCAAATCTCCCCAGCAGCACCATCCCCCATCGATTTGCCTGATGATATCGGGCTGCTGTAGCTCAGGGGTAGAGCACTCCCTTGGTAAGGGAGAGGCCGGGAGTTCAAATCTCCCCAGCAGCACCATTTCCCCGAATTTCCTTGCTCCAGCATGCATTTATGCGGTGCATTTGCGCCGACTGCACTGCGACAGTTTGTTCGTAGGGCTAGCTTTTGCGCTATCGACGATGAATTATCGCTGGATTAGAAACCGCAACGAAAAGATGCTCGGATCCACGCTGAGTGTCTTGCGGCACAAGATCGCAAGGATCATCGGATAACCGGCCACAGACAGAGCGGCGACAACAACGCCCCCCATCATGCCAATCTGGGTCATTGCAAGTGCAAGCCCGACCACAGTCAAACCGGCCCAGACCGAGATTATTTTGGTCATCGCGCGGTGAATACCGGTCATATTGAGCAAGGCAACGCTTGGCCCACATGCGGCCTGAATGCCATAGGCAACCAGCATCATGCGCAAGTATGGCACCGCAGCCGAGTAATCAGACCCAAATAGTGAAAGTAAAAATGGCGCAAAAACAAAAAACCCGCCACAGACAGGAACCGCAACCAGCATGGAAAATGCGGTCGCACGCGACACAAGAGATTGCAATTCCCACTTATCATCCTGCGCCATTGCCTTCGACAGGAAAGGTGAGACAACCGAGTTTACCGCTGTCAGCGCGAAGGCAACCAGCATGGCAAGGCGAATAACAGCACCGATTTCACCGGCATCAAATGCCGACAACAGCACACCGGCAAGAATCACTGGCGACTGGTTGAGCAAAGCCACCGCGAGCTTGGAAAACAATACGTTAAAGCCAAGCTGAAGCCACAAACGTATGTCGGAAATTGTCGGATGAAACGCCCCGCCCCAGTTGATGTGCTGTCCCTTGATCACAAGAATCAATGCACTGAGCATCGCAACGCCAAGCGCCACGGCATATGACCCGACAATGGAAAGAAGTGTAAGATCACCGATCAGCCAGAAATATGCAGCAAGCAAACACAGCGCAAAGACCAACGGTCGCACGACCGCCTCGCCAACAACCGCACGTGAAACATTTGAATCAGCGCGGATCGCTCCTTGCAAAACCGCCATAATCACCGAAAGTGGCAGACAAACCGCCGCTGCAATCGCGATACCAACGCCGTAATTCCGGAAATGAATGAGAATGACCGCCAGAACAACGCCGCCGATGATCGACAGAACAGCAGCAAATGCCAAAACAAAGCGCTGCATCCCGCTGACAAGATGCCGCTGACCTTCCTCCCGATATTTTGGCAGGAACCGCACAATTGCCGTGTCCATACCAAATGTAACGACAGGAGCAGCCGAGATAATCAACCCCAGTATGACTGAGAAGAAACCGAAAAGGTCTTTACCGCCATAGCGCGAGATAAACACGCTGGCCAGAAACATCATGCCCGCCGAAAAAGCATTGGCGAACAGCACGAAGATCGCGGCAAATTTCACATCAGTTTATCCGTAAAAGGACCGGTACCATTCAACGAAGTTACCGATCCCGGTTTCAATTGACGTTGCGGGCTTGAAGCCGACGGCATCAGTCAGGGCATCAACATCCGCATAGGTCGCCGGAACATCACCATCCTGCATTGGCAGCATATTCTTTTCCGCCGTTTTACCCAATGCCTTTTCGATCGTCTCGATCATATGCATCAGTTCGACCGGGCTGTTATTGCCAATATTGAACACCCGATAAGGCGCCGAGCTGGTAGCAGGGTCCGGTTTCGCCGAGTTCCAGTCCGGATTTGGTTGTGCGACAGAGGAAATGCAACGGTAAACACCTTCGACGATATCGTCGATATAGGTGAAGTCCCGGCGCATTTTGCCTTCGTTAAACACATCAATCGGACGCCCTTCAAGGATGGCCTTTGTAAACAGGAACAAAGCCATATCCGGACGACCCCAAGGACCGTAAACCGTGAAGAAGCGAAGACCGGTGGTCGGCAAACGATAAAGATGGCTATAGGTATGGGCCATCAGTTCATTGGCCTTTTTTGATGCCGCATAAAGGCTGATCGGATGATCAACATTGTGATGAACGGAAAATGGCATCTCTGTATTCATACCGTAGACAGAGCTACTCGACGCATACACCAGATGCTTCACGCCATTATGACGGCAACCTTCGAGGATATTGGTAAATCCGACCAGGTTGGAATCGATATAGGCATGCGGATTTTCAATTGAGTAACGCACACCGGCCTGAGCAGCCAGATTCACGACATAGGTCGGCTTTTCGGTTGCAAACAGGTCTGCAATACCTTCGCGATCTTCAAGGTCCATGCGCGCAAACTTGAAACCGGACTTCCCTTCAAGACGGGCAAGACGCGCTTCCTTGAGGTTAACGTCATAATAGTCGTTGACGTTATCCAGTCCAACAACCGTTGATCCCTGCTCAAGCAATTTAAGACAAAGATGCGAACCAATGAAACCGGCAGCACCCGTAACGAGTACTTTTTCGTTAGCGGGAATAACAAAGTCGGACATATGTGTATGAATTCCTGATTGAACGGAGCACAGCGACCATCACGATATCGCCGGAATTTGGCTTTTCTGATAGCAGCAAGTCCCGGATAGCGCAAGGTATCCGCACCCCTTGTTTACAGGCAAATCCGAAACAAGACTCCGAACGCGTTTTCTGATACTGTGATCAAGATGAATTCTTGTTTCAAAATCGTGGAAACATATCTGGACCAATGATTGCAGCTGGTCAAACCATAGCAAATCCGAATAGCGGCGGATTGGGCATTATCCTGAATGTTCGGGAAATTGCGCAAACGGCCGACGGGCGTGTTTTGGCCGAATATGAAGCCGTCGAGCTCCAGCGCCAATTGGCAAAGGGCAGCGGACTTTCACCTTATGCCATTGCAGGTGAAGGTGCCGATGGTGCAAGAACACGTATTGTCGATCCCAGAACCCTGACCGAAGCACAGGCCGTTGCAGGCGGCGTAAGCCGGTCTGAATATCGCGACGCACTGAAAGCCAGCGACGATAATAGCAACAGCCCCAACGCGCCCTCTGATGGCACAGATCTGGACCCGGCAGAAGAAGCTGTGGTGTCACAACTTCAGGCCCGCGACTCAGCCGTCCGTCAGGAAGAGGAAGCTCACGCTGCGGCCGCAGGCCCCTATGGATCTGCACCACAATACACTTATCAGATCGGCCCGGATGGCAATGCATACGCCATTGGCGGCCATGTGGATGTCAGCGTCTCCTTATCAGGAAGCAAAGCTGACCGAGACCGCGCTTTGGCAACATTACAGAATGCGGCGCTTGCACCAAATGCACCGTCTGGTGCCGATATGGCGGCCTTCCGTCAGGCCAGCCTGCTGCGCGCAACAGGCAGCCACGAAAGCAGAGCATTCTCGCCGGAAGAATCCATTAGTCAGAATAGCCGTTCCGGAGACGACATCGCGCGGAACGTTTCAATCACGGCCTGATTCCCGACCTTTTGAAACACCTTCTAACCTCCCATATACTATGCATTATGGGAGAACATATTGACTCTCGATCAGATTAACCTATCTGATCGAATAGTTGAGCCTTTCAGAAACTATCCTGCCGTTTGACACAACCCCGGTTTTGTTGAATGCTGCGCTCGCGTCCGGGGGGGACGCTTGAATTGACAATCTAATGATCGCGCGTAACCGTCTCTTGAGCACGGGGAGCGTTTCCGAAGCCAATCACCAGATGTCAGAGCTTTGGACAAGAACGGGTACTGCATAAAAATGAACATCCTGCTAGCAGACGACCACGATCTCGTCAGAGACGGGATAACTTCCTTTCTAAAACTCGCAGCGCCGGAAGTAGAAGTCGCGCAGGCGAAGGATTTCGCAGAGGCACTTGCCGTCGTTGACGGCGAAACGGACGTCGAACTGACAATCCTTGATTTGAACATGCCGGGGATGAATGGTCTTTCGGGCCTGACCGTCATGCGTCAAAAACATCCCGAAATACCGGTCGTCATTCTTTCGGGTTCCGTCAAGAGAAGCGACGTTCTTAATGCACTGGAACATGGTGCATCGGGTTATCTGCCCAAAACGCTCTCGGGAAAATCACTGATCAATGCTTTGCGCCTTATCCTTTCGGGTGAGAAATATATTCCGTCGGCATTGCTTGAGGATGACGGGTCACAGATCCGTCCAGGTGAAATTGACCTTGATGGTCTCGCACCGGACAATCCCCTGCGTCAATTGACCAACCGTGAACGCGAAGTTCTAGGTCTTCTGACAAAAGGTCTTTCCAATAAGGAAATTGCCAAACAGCTCACGGTTCGTGAAATCACGGTCAAAGTACATCTTACAGGTATCTTTAAGAAGCTTGGCGCAGCCAACCGTACCCAGGCCGTAAAAATTGCCATGCAGCTTGGCTGGGAAGCATAGGCAGCATCGTTGCAATTGCAAAGAATTGGAAAAGCCCGGCATAGCCGGGCTTTTCTTTTGTCTGCACAACAGAAAACTGGCTACATTTGCCCACAGACTTCTGACAACTCGTCAAGAATTCCCAGCAGTTCCTTAAGATTGAGCGGTTTTGACATCACCATCACCGGCGCATCAGCACCATCGTCATCAACCGGACGTTCGGCGTCACCGGGATGCCCCGTCATTACAATCACCGGCAATGCAGGATCACGGCTTCGCAGTTCCTTGACCAGCGAATTACCATCCATCTGAGGCATACGGATATCGGTAATCAGGATATCGGGTTGAACAACACCGGCTATCGCCAGGGCATCTTCACCGTTGCTTGCTGCCGAAACATTATAACCCTGTGCTTCGAGATACCCCGAAATAATCTCCATCGCATCAATCTCATCGTCAACGACGAGTATCCGCGTATTCTGGCGTGCCGCAGTATTTGAAGATGTATCATTAAATACCTGCTCGTCGGGGATATCAGCGAAAATATCGTCCGACACGTCCCCGAAACTCACAATCGGAAGAGTTACCTCAAAGCAGGCCCCGTCCCCCTCGTTGCGCACATCAATCTTGCCATTCATTGCTTCGACAATCCCGAAACTGACGGAAAGGCCAAGCCCCGTCCCCTTGCCTACATCCTTGGTTGTAAAGAATGGGTGGAACAACAGATCTATGGCAGCTTCGGGCACCCCCCCACCGTTATCATTCACAGCAAGTTTCAGAACCTTGTGGTTTTCATCAACCATCGCACTCAGTCGGATAAGTCCGCCAATGCTGCCATCATCACCATTCTCGTTAATCGCGTCGCGCGCATTGGTCAACATATTGACCAGAACCTGTTCCAATTGAACCTGACGCCCTTTGACCAGACATGCCTGCGCGGGCGGTACAACCTCGATCATGATGCCTGATAAACGACAATCATGCTCGATCATGTCAACGGAGCGTTCCACCGCCTTCATTGGATCGAATGGCACAAAATCATCATCATCGGGTCGGCTATAGATTTGCAAATGTTTGATGATCTCTGACATGCGTTCCGTCTGGCTGCTGATCAAGGACAGCCTTTCGCGCTGAAACGCCGGTTTGACAGCCTCCAGATCATATTGCAATGCGCAGGTATCTGCGGCCATGCGGATCACATTTAATGGCTGATTCATCTCATGGGCAACAGAGGCCGCCATCTCACCAAGAGTAGCAAGTTTGGACGTCTGAACAAGCTGCCGTTCAATTCTGCGTTTTTCGGTGACGTCTTCGGCCAGCATGAGCATTGCGGGCGCACCTTCATGTGTAAACGCAATGGCCGAAACTTCCAGTTCGACGTTATCGCCGTCCGGACGCTGACAAATGATTGTAAAATCAGCGCGTCCACCATATCCGTCCTGATAACGTGCAATATATTCACCCAGCGTTTCCTTGCTGGTCGGATGCACCATTTCCATGAAAGAACGGCCAACCAGTGCGGCACTATCCTCCGCCCCAAGAATGGAAAGCCCCTGCTGGTTGATATAAACGATTTCCTCCCCGCTCAGGATCGAAATCAGTTCAGGTGCAAGTTCAACCAGCTTCCGGTAACGTTCCTCACTTTCCTTGAGCGCACGCTCCGCACGAGAACGTTCAATAGCATAGCGGATTGAACGGCGGATGGTGCGTCCATCAGGAAACTCCTTTGTCAGGTAGTCCTCCGCCCCATGTTGAAGGGCTTCAAAAGCGAGCTCTTCATCCTTGTGCCCGGTCAGGACGACAACCGGTGCGGTATTGGCACAACTGCGTATCTGACTGATCGTGGCAACACCTGATGAGTCAGGTAAAGTCAGATCAAGCAGCACCACGTCAAAAAGCGCGTCGGGACCATCGCCATTCAGTACCGCCATCGCCGATCGAAGGTCGCTACGGTGTTCGATGTCAAATGGTTCTCCGGTTTCTTCCAGAAGCGTTCGCACCAGAAAGGCATCGCCGGGGTTGTCTTCAACAAGAAGAATTCGAAACCGCTGCTCAGGCATCGTCATATTTTTCCAACTGTCAGATTGGCAGTTCCCGAACGGATGCTAGTTCCCCGGGAACTGTTGATTCTGCAAAGATTTGATGACACTAGCAATCTTGTACATCAATCAAAAGCCGACCTTTGACTTGTCCCTTCAATATCCTTTCGCCCCAAGAAAGAATATCGGAAAGAGCGACCTTTGTCGTTGCAGCAGCAAGATGATCCTTTGGCAGTTCGCTGGCAAGACGTTGCCATGCCTTTATACGGGTTTCATAGGGGCACATCACTGAGTCAATGCCGATCAGTCGAACCCCGCGCAGCAGAAACGGAATAACTGTTGCCGGTAAATCCGGCCCGCCTGCCAACCCGCATGCTGAAACCACACCATGGTATTTCATCTCGGACAAAACATGGGCGAGTGTCGTGCTACCGACACTGTCAATTGCACCAATCCACCGTTCTGTCAAAAGCGGTTTGCTTGTGTCCGTCAACTCGTTGCGATCAATGATGGTTATCGCCCCAAGTTCGCGCAAATACGCGTGGGTTTCTTCACGCCCCGTAGATGCAGCAACCCGATAGCCAAGAGCAGACAATATGGAAACGGCAACAGACCCGACGCCGCCAGCCGCACCGGTCACCAGCACTTCACCATCTTGCTTGGGCGAAACGCCTTGTTCTTCAAGGGCCATAACAGCAAGCATCGATGTAAAGCCGGCAGTTCCGATAGCCATGGCCTCTGCGCCGTCAAGCCCGTTTGGAAGATGAACAAGCCAGTCGGCCTTGACGCGTGCAAATTGTCCATAGCCCCCCCAATGCGCCTCACCAACCCGCCAACCGGTCAGTACAACCTCATCGCCCGGTTTGTAGCGATCATCACTTGATGAAACCACCTCGCCCGAAAAATCAACACCGGGTACATGCGGATAGGTTCGAACCAGTCGTCCCAAACCGTTCAGGATCATTCCATCCTTGTAATTAAGGGTCGACCATTTCACCCGAACAAGGACTTCACCCTCGGGCAGGTCTTCAACTTCAAGGGTTTTAAAACTTCCAACAACAGATTTATCCTGTTGATCCAGAACCAGTGCACGGAACGTCTCGCCCATGGGTTGCCTCCATCAATGATCATTTTATTGATCAAAGTTAGTGGCCCGCCGCAGGCCAGTCAAATACACCATTGGTAAAGGGGGCTTTAGTCTGCAGTGTCAAAGGGATCAGTTCCCTGACAAAGTTGCGTTTTCTGCACTGCCAAGAACCAGAATTAAAATCACCACGATGATCAGAAGACCAAGATAAAGATATACCCTTCGCGATGATGAAGCTTCATCTGTTTCAGCCGGAACAATATCGTCCTGCACTGCTGGTGGCAAACTACGATAAGACAACCAGCCCAGCAACGGGACAATCACAATGTCATCAAGCCAGCCAAACCCGACCAGAATATCGGGCAACAAATCAACCGGACTGATCAGATAAATCAGTCCGGCAAGCAGCAATAGCTTGGATTTCAGGCCGACATCCCCACGCATCAACGTGCGCAGCATATTGGGAACAATCATCCAGACTGAAGGTCCGACCCTAGGCATTCAATGCCCCTTTGACTGAAAAGTTACCCCGCATTCAGGGGGCAAGTGTTTCAAAAACGTCCTTTTGCGGGGCATGCCCCAACACATTGGTCTGATGCCAAAGCGCATAGAACAGAAGATGCCAGCAAGCAGCAGCTTCTCTCTTGCCCGGTGTTGTAAACAGTTTCTCAACAGCGGCTGGATCAGCAATCTCAAGTACACCGGCCTGATGAGCCACTAGCGGGCCAAGACGGTTACCCTTGTTTGCAATCCACTCGCCAACCGGCACCGTAAAGCCGCGTTTTTTCGCAAACGGGTGCGCCATTGGCAGACACCGCTCAAGCCAGCTCCGAAGCAGGAACTTGCCAACCCCTTTACGGACCTTGAGGCGATCGGGCAATTGATAGGCAAAATCGGCAACGGCAGGGTCCAGGAATGGTGTCCGCCCTTCAAGACCATGTGCCATCAACATCCGGTCAAGCTTGATCAGAAGATCATTTGGTAGCCAATCCGAACAATCCACGGCCTGTGCCACGGCGAGGCGTGAGCGTTTCCCACGATTTTCTCGGCTTTCCGATGCGGCAATTCCGTCGCGCCAACCGTCAAGAACACTGGGGCGAAGGACATCAATCTTGTCAAAGGTTCCCTTGGAACGCATCACACGTCCACCCAGCAACAATGGACGCATTACGGAACGATATCGACCATATCCACCAAACAGTTCGTCTCCGCCCTCACCGCACAAAACGACTTTGAAGTCGCGTGCAGCTTCGCTGGCAAGCTTGTAGGTCGGAAGGATCGCATAATCGGCAACCGGGTCATCCATCCGTGCAGCAACTTCGGGCAACAACGTCCAGAAATCACTTTCAGAGAACATGACCTCAATATGATTGGCATTGCACGCCTTGGCGACCTCACGTGCAATGTCTCGCTCGTCATGGACGCTGGATGCTTCAAAGGCCGCCGTATAAGCCGTTACCGGTCGTTCATTCAGACGATGCATCATGCCAAGCAACGACGCACTATCAATACCGCCGGACAGGAACATGGCATAATCAACGTCTGATCGTTGATGCAATCGCACTGACTCTTCGAAAACGCGGTCCCAGTCGCTCAGTGCGGCGTCGAGATTTGTTCCAACTGCACCGCGGTCTCCCAGAACCTGACGACGACGACGATCAATAATCCGTCCATTGTTGAGGACAATGGTTTCACCCGGAAGCAAACGCTTGATCCCGTCAAAGATCATGTCACTGCCGGTTGTAAACTGAACCTGCAACAATTCGGCACGGGCGTCATCGCGGACTTCGCGCGCAACCAGTCCGGCGGCAATCAGTGCCTGCGCTTCGGATGCAAAGGCAAAGAATTCGGGGGTCTCGACATAGTAAAGCTGTTTGATCCCGAATGGATCACGACACAGCACAACCTGATTTTCAATCACATCATGAATCGCAAAGGCATACATGCCACGGAGCTGGTCAAACCCCCCGATATTATCCCGTGCGTAAACTCTTAGTGCTGTTTCGCTGTCAGAACGCGTCTTGAAGCTTGCTTCACAGAGGCTTTTTCTAAGTTCGATATAGTTATAGATCTCGCCATTGGCGATCAGCGCACTGCCGTTCTCATGATATAGCGGCTGATCTCCGGTATCGAGATCAATGATCGCAAGACGCGTCTGGATGAAGCCGACCGGCCCTTTGACATAACGCCCGTCACCGTCCGGCCCCCGATGGCCCAGCGCATCACGCAGACGATCCAGAATTTCGGGATCAAGTGTTTGCTTGTCCTTGGCGATATAACCGGCAATTCCGCACATTAACGCGCAACCTCGTCAAAGAAAGTCTTATATCGGGCAACCACTACGTCTTCGGTGAAATCCGCCTCAAAGGCGGCGCGACCATTGGCTGACAATGTGTCGGAAAGCGTCTTGTCGTCAAGAACTGTACGAAGATCACGGGCCAGTGCCGGCACATCTTCAAGCGGAGAAAGCAAACCGCTCTCCCCCTGTGTAATCAACTGAACGGGCCCCTGACTTGCCTGTGCGACCACCGGTTTTCCGTTTGCCCACGCTTCGATAACCATGTTGCCTAGCGGTTCGTGGCGCGACGACGCACAGAACACATCACATGTGGCAAACAGATTGGCCACATCGCGCCGCCACCCCAGCAAACGCACACGATCTGCAACGCCGCATTCGCCAGACAATTTCAACAGATCATCTTTTAGATCCCCTGCACCCGCGATCCATAGATATGCATCCGGCACATCGACTATCGCACGGATAAGGGTATCAAACCCTTTGTTTTGATGCAGACGTCCCAATCCAAGAACAAGCGGCGCATCTTTCGGGGTGTTGAACTCCGAACGATCAATGGCAATCCCCGGTGTTGCATCAACAAAGTTGGGCAAATAGTGGGTCCGATCAGACGGCCAGCCTTCGCGCACAAGATAGTCGCAAATATCTTTGGTATTGCCGATCAGATGATCACAATCGCTGAAATTCTTGAGTTTGTAATAACCGCCAAGTCGCGCAACCTTGGTGAAGTCACCAGATGGTGTCATTCGGCTGGCACGGTTCATCCATGTCAGAACAATGCGTGGCTTGTGCTTTCTGATCTGTTGGCGCAATCCCCAGGGTGTGCGCAAATCAAATCGCCCACCAAACGGCAGTTCATCAAAGGATACCCCGTTTACAGCCAGAACCGGATTACGCCCTTCATTGGGGCGGACGACACAGTGCTGGTCGACACCCGCGCGTTGAAAGCCGCAGGCGAGACGGACAAAAAATTCCTCGGCCCCGCCAAACGGACTTCCGGCCATGGTTTGCAGCAGCATGGTCACCTGATCAGCCTCTCAAATGCCTCTGCTGCTTGCCCCCACCCCCAACTGCGCTGCAGATCCAGAGAGGCCCTATGTTGTTTCGACCACAAAGCATCATCATTAAGGATTTCGGCTGTTCGTCTGGCAAACAGATCATCGTCATTGGCAACAAATCCGGTTTGGCCATCCTTGATTCGCTCAGCAACGCATCCGACTTCCTGAACCACACATGGGATCCCCATTGCCTGGGCTTCGCCAAGAGCCAGACAGAAGGTTTCTCCAACATCACCACGATAGGGCATTACACGCGCTTCGCGCATTTCATCAAGAAGCTGGGTCTTGGGCACAGGTCCGCGCAAAACAATACCCGCGTCGCGCAAGGTTTCCGCATGATCAAGGATTGCTTTCATACGTTGAGCTTTTTCATCACCTGCCGAACCATAGGTCTGCGGTCCGGCAAACACATGTAATTCGGCATCGGGCGACAGCGGATGAATTTTCGTAGCCCACAGATCAACAAGCCAATCAAGTGAACGCAATGGGTTGGAAGTAAATATTGCGCGTTTCTGGCGGATTTCATTACCAACTTCAGCAGTCATGAAACGGTTCTCGATCCCATAGGGAATAACAACCCGTTCACCGCATGGCGCCCATTTCGGATAGGTCGCCAAATGGTGTGCTCCCGAAAAGACGATGGCAGGTTTAATCTTCCAGAGGCGCGACAGGTAACGCCATTTCAACAGATAGCCCGCAGGATTATGAATCCAGAAGATGGTGCGTTTTGCACCTGGCATTTTTCCCAGCAAACGATGCCCGCGATTGGCAATATAAAGATCGGCAGTTTTCGGAAAACCATCAGACAATGGTTGCCACTTAACACCATTGTTTTCATGCGACCTGTCGCAATTATTAATGATGGTAACGTCATGACCTCGTGCAGCCATCCCCTCGGCAAGCGAAATGAATGCTGTTTCTGCGCCACCCAGTGGGCGTTCAGACAACGTGAAGCCGTCAAACTTGATACCGTCATCGGCCAGAACGATTATAGCCATCAGATCAATTTTCCTCGTACTTGGCCTTGATATGGGAAATCACCGGAAACAAGCCGGCAAATAACGCGATAAGGAAACCGATCCCGCCTTCCTTGTATCCCTTGCGCCCGACATAGCAACGAATGAAGCGCGAAAACAGGCGGCGAATATTATTTCCGAAAGACCCGATTTTTCCACTATCACGGAGATCAGCTGCACGTGCTGTGGAATAGCTATCAAGCCGTTTGATCATATCGGAAATATTCCGGTCAACGTAATGACGGACCGGATGGCAAAGCCGTGGTCCCTTTTCACCCTTGAACGTTACGGCCGGATGGACGCGTTGCGGCCCCCAATGCTTACCACCTGCCCGGAATAATCCCCCATAAGCCGACTTTCCAAAAGATGATCCCCAGCCATAGCGTACCAGACGTGACCCGACATAGTTATCGACAGGCAAGTCATGATATCCAAACGCGCTGACGCCAATCACGTCGCGTATTTCCCGTGCAAGCTCCTCTGAAACATGTTCATCGGCATCGACTTCAAGCACCCAGTCGCCGCTAACCTGTGACAGGGCATAGTTACGTCGCTCACCTTCCATAACCCAGCTACCCACTAGTGTTCTAGCTCCTGCAGCACTGGCAATTTCTTCGGTTTTGTCGGTGCATTTGTCGCAGAGAACAATGATTTCATCGGCAAAGGCAACATGAGCCAGACACGATGGAAGACGTTCTTCCTCGTTATGGGCGGTGATCACCACAGTCAGCTTGGGCAATGCATTGCTCATCATTGTTTTCCATTCTTACTGGACAAAAGGACACTGACCGCATCAACAACCCTGTCGACAGAAAGGGTCCCCATCAGACTGTCGTGAGACCGCCATGTCGCCCCGGAGCTCCAGATTTCGTCATAGGACATTTCCGTCCTTACATGAGCGGCAACAGGACCACAGGGACCATAATTTTCTTCACGAGTCGGCCCGAAAAGCCCCAATGTCGGAATACCTGCGGCAGCGGCCATATGCATGAGCCCGCTATCATTGCCAATATATAAATCGCTACGCTCAAGACAGGCCTGCACTGTTAGCAGGTCCTCATCACCGAAGATGACGGTTCGATTTTCCTCTGGCAATGCGTCAATCACTGGCTTGGCAGCTTCGCGTTCATTTGGTGCACCAACCAGAAGCACATGTGCGTCGGGTAAAATGCCGTCTTGCGACCGTAGCCGCGCGATCACATCAACGAAATTCGCTGCCGCCCATGTCTTCCCACCCCAATTCGCAGAAGGACCGATTGCCAACACCTTGCATCTGTTACCGGGAAGCAAATCATCTGCACGTGATCTGTGTTTCTGATCAATCCAGATTTTCGGATAAAGGCCCTTCTTAAGACCGATCATCCGCGCCATTTGCTCTACCCGATGAATGCTATCGTCGTTACCGCTTAGTACCACTCTCTTTGCTCCAAACAGAACATAGGCCGTGGCACTGCCGCGCAGGTCAACAATTACATCCCACCAGTTCAGAACAACCGACTTCCAAAGCTTCCACCAATGCCCTCCGCGCTTTTGCTTGGGCATCTCAATGATGCGATCAAGGTTCGGGACCGCCTGGAAAATCGGGGCGGCAACCGGCCCGCAAGCAACGGTTACCCGAACGCCCGGATATGTTTCGACATAATGGCGCAGGACCGACGTTGAAAGGACAGCATCCCCCAAACGGTTCGATGTGATGAACAGAAGGCGCACGGTTTAAAGTTTCTCCAGCTCGCCTGCAACATGGATCCATTCCCGGCGATCATTGCGGGCCGCCTCGGACTGGCTGGCAAAGAACGAACGATCTGTCAGAAGCTGTGTGGTGATATTGCCATAAGCCGATTCATCGGGAACAATATAACCGGTCTTTCCATCTTCGATCCGGTTCCTGGCAATCCCGCCATAGGATACCACCGGCGTTGCAGCACCAAGTGCATCGACAATCCATTGGCCGACATGATCCGTGCCGTATTTCCCGTGATGAAGGAAAACACGCGCATTGGCGACAGTCTCGGCCATATCGGCTTCGGGCTTGGGATGAAGAACCCGAACCCCCTTGTCAATCGCGCCGCGGACAAGATCAATAATGTCTTCAGAAACATCATCATTCTCGCCAGCCATGGCGCTAAACAGATCATAGGCATAGACTTCAAGGATCGCCTTGGGTGCCTTTGGCGCGACATAGGCATCCCAGATACGAATGATCTGGGCGATACCGGTTTTGGTGTTGGCCACCGTTACCGCAAGCTCGTCACGCGATTCAAACGCCCAGTGCATGTTTGATGCCATGGTAAAGGCCGATGTCGCGCCAGGCTTGACCACAATCGGCTTTTTGGCGAGTTCTGCATCAAAAGCCTTGGCCTGTGCATCGTCGCTGAAGATGACCTGAACTTTCTTTTCCTGAAGAACCAGACGCACTTCATCCGCATTCAGTCGCCCAGGATCCCCATCGAACCATAGAACAATCGTTGCACCAGCCGGAACCGAGGGATGGCTGAGCAAGGCAGGATCGCGCCAGACAATAACGGTATCGACCGCATCGCCACCAAATGGCGGCAATTCGGCATCAAGTTGTCGCCATGCTACACCGCTTGCATCCTTGTCGATCCCGCCATTGCGGCGCGCTTCGACCTTGTGACCACGGGCAACAAGGGCCTCGGCCAATGCGATGAAGGCGCGTTGGCAAGTCCCCAGCGGGCGGGCTTCACGATCCTTCGGATCAAAGCCGATTGACTGTTCAAGCATCAAGATTTTCATAAGTTTGGTTCTAGCTGCTCGGAGGCGTTTTATGAAGGGTTTTCTTGCATATGGATATGGCTTTATCCCTGAGACAGGCCTTGCGAAATTTGTACGATTGCCCCACATTTCGCCCAAACAAATCCGACAGATCGGAGCCGATAAAATTATGAGTGAGTCTTTCTACGCCATCCTGACGGATCGCGCCGTCATCCGCGTCAGCGGGCCAGATCGCGTAAGCTTTTTGCAAGGACTGGTATCAAACAACATCGAAACCGTCTCGGCAACCAGATCGGGCTATGGTGCCCTACTGACACCGCAGGGCAAATTCCTGTTTGATTTCTTTGTCTATCGACAGGATGAGGACAGCCTGCTGATTGAATGTGAACGCGGTGAAAATGGCGAACGTGCGGCTGAACTGTTCAAAAAACTGCGCATGTATAAATTACGCGCCAAAGCCGAACTGACCGACGTTACCGACAGCTATGACGTCATTGCCGTATTTGGCAAGGATGCGCTGACCAACCTGTTTACCGACACAACAGCCGGCACCACTGGACGCATTGCCGATGGTATCAAGGTCGTAGACCCGCGCCTGGCTGCGCTGGGTGCACGCATCCTGCTTCCCAAGAACGAACTTGCTGAAATGGCGGCAATCGGCGCGACTGAAAGCACCACCGAAGCTTACCACAAAATGCGCGTGTCCCTTGGCGTCCCCAATGGCAGCGATGATATGGAAATCGAGAAATCGATCCTGCTTGAAAACGGTTTTGAGGAGCTTGGCGGCGTCGATTTCAAAAAGGGCTGCTATATGGGGCAGGAACTGACCGCGCGCACCAAATATCGCGGTCTTGTGCGCAAACGTCTATTGCCGATCACGATTGATGGCCCGAGCCCCGACGCAGGCACCATCATCATGAATGGCGACAAGGAAGCCGGGACCATTCGTTCCGTGCATGGCAATGTCGGGCTTGCGCTGATCCGCCTTGAACGGGTTGGCGATGATGCCGAGCTGCATGCAGGCGATGCCAAAATCACGGTTTGCGTGCCCGACTGGGTCCAGTTGCCGGAAACCGCCGCATAACAATGCTTTGGCGAACCTGACTTTAGCCAGACAGAATATCTTTGCCACGGGTCCCGAATTTCGGGGCCCGTTTCACATTCGGGCCTGTTCGAAAGGGTAGATCCCCCTTATGTTAAGATCAGAATGAAACAGGTATTTACAATGAAACTGCGCCATGCCGCGCCCTACGTGATCGCAATGTTCGCAGCATTCTGCGTCATCGTAGCATCCCCGCAGCCAATTTCTGCCAAGCAAAACCCGCCCGGTATCAGCGACAAACCGGTTTCGGACATGTCGATCGCAGATACCAGTGCCGAACTGGCAACCATTACGCAGGTCTATAACCGTAAAGGTAACGAGATCAAGCAAATGGCACAGGGCGTATTGTTACGTTTCTATCCGCAGAAAATAGTACCCTGTGGCTCGATCGTGACCTCGGTAAGCGACTGTATTGAAAATGAATGGCCTGATCTGAGAGATTATCCGGGACATTTTCTGGGCGCTGGCGAAAAGCCAAGCCTTAGTCCAACGCTTGCGCAAGCGCGCATGACCGAAGAGAACTATTTCGACGCAGTTGAACGCGTCAATATGCTGCTTCGCGCGGTGCGCTATGAAAGCACGCTCAAGCCCGAAGAACGCTATCGCGATCACCTTGATGAAGTCATTGCGCATATGACCGATCTTCAAGAAGCCGAATTCCACCGTGCCATCCTGTACGAAAAGATGTTCAAGATCGGTGGGATCGTCCTGTTATTACTCGGTCTGTCGGTTGGCGGGATGCTGGTGATGAAGCATATCGCGCAGCGCAATGATCCGAATTCTGAAATCGGAAAAAAATAACGGCGGCAAGTTTCCCTGCCGCCGTCGGAATTTACCTGTAACGATCTTACTTGCGCGCAAGGGCCGCCTGCGCAGCAGCCAGACGTGCGATGGGCACGCGGTAAGGGGAACAGGAAACATAATCCAGTCCCTGTGCCTCGCAGAAGGCAATGGATGCCGGATCGCCGCCATGTTCGCCACAGATGCCAAGCTTGATGTCCTTGCGGGTTGCGCGACCGCGCTCGGCGGCCAGTGAAACAAGTTCACCAACTCCGTCCTGATCAAGGGATACAAACGGGTCACCTGCGAAGATGTCCTTGGCAATATAGGTATCAAGGAAACGCGACGCATCATCACGCGACAGACCAAAGGTGGTCTGGGTGAGGTCATTGGTCCCGAAGCTGAAGAATTCGGCTTCTTCGGCAATCTCGCCCGCACGCAGGGCCGCACGCGGCAATTCAATCATCGTGCCGACAAGGAAGTTCAGCTTGGCTGATTTCTCCGTCTCGACATCAGCAGCAACCTTGATGATCGCGGCTTTGAGGATCTCAAGTTCCTTCTTGCCGACAATCAGCGGAATCATGATTTCCGGGATCACCGGATCTCCGCCATCCTTTGAAACTTCGATCGCTGCTTCAAAGATCGCGCGCGCCTGCATTTCATAGATTTCTGGATAGCTGATACCAAGACGGCACCCGCGATGACCCAGCATCGGGTTGGCTTCGGCAAGATCAAGCAGACGGCGTTTTACCACCGCCTCGGACACACCGGCTGCATTTGCCACCTCGGCGATTTCGGCATCACCATGGGGCAGGAATTCATGAAGCGGCGGATCGAGCAGACGGATCGTCACGGGAAGACCCTTCATGATCCGGAACAGATCAATAAAGTCCTGACGCTGATAAGGCAGAAGCTTATCGAGCGCAGCACGACGCCCCTGCTCGGTTTCGGCCAGGATCATCTCGCGCATGGAAATGATACGTGCCGGGTCAAAGAACATGTGCTCGGTACGGCAAAGACCAATACCCTCGGCCCCGAAACCACGTGCGGTTTCGGCGTCATCAGGTGTTTCGGCATTGGTGCGAACCTTCAGACGACGCACACCATCGGCCCATTCCATCAGCTGGGAAAAATCACCAGACAGATCGGGTTTAAGGGTGGCGACCTCGCCCAGCATGACTTCGCCGGTACTGCCATCAAGGGTGATGACATCCCCTTCTTTCAGGGTTACGCCGCCGGAAATCATCGTCTTGTTGGCATAGTCGATCTTGACTGCACCAGCGCCACAAACGCAAGGCGTCCCCATACCACGTGCCACCACGGCTGCGTGACTGGTCATGCCACCGCGAGATGTCAGAATACCTTCGGCAGCATGCATGCCAGCGATATCTTCGGGGCTGGTTTCAATACGCACCAGAATGACCTTGCGGCCCTTGTTTGAAACCCATTCTTCGGCGGACTCGGCCGAAAACACAATCTGACCTGATGCTGCGCCCGGCGATGCCGGAAGGCCCATGCCAACGACCTTGCGTTCGGCATCCGGATCAAGGGTCGGGTGAAGCAACTGATCAAGCTGTGCCGGATCGACACGACGCAATGCATCTTCCTGCGAAATCACACCGTCACGACACATTTCAACCGCGATGCGAAGGGCAGCCTTCGCCGTACGTTTACCAGCACGGGTCTGAAGCATGTAAAGTTTGCCCGATTCAACGGTGAATTCCATGTCCTGCATGTCGCGGTAATGGGATTCAAGCTTGTCACGGATATCGCAAAGCTCGCCAAAGACACCCGGAAGAGCTTCTTCCATCGACGTCAGATCAGAACCGGATTCTTCGCGTTCAATCTTGGTCAGCGGCGCCGGGGTACGGATGCCCGCAACCACGTCTTCGCCCTGTGCATTGATCAGATATTCGCCGTAGAAGCGGTTTTCACCGGTCGACGGGTTGCGCGAGAAACAAACACCGGTCGCGCAATCATCGCCCATATTGCCAAACACCATGGCCTGAACGTTGACTGCCGTTCCCCAGCTTGCCGGGATATTGTGCAAGCGACGATAGGTGTTGGCACGCGCATTCATCCAGCTGCCAAATACAGCCCCGATCGCGCCCCATAGCTGTTCACGCGGATCCTGCGGGAAGGGTGCATCAAGCTCGCTCTGGACTTTCTTTTTGAATTGCCCAACGACGTCGGCCCAGTCATCGGCACCCATTTCGGTATCAAGGGAATAGCCCTTGTCTTCCTTGTGCATCTCAAGGATTTCTTCGAAATGGTAATGGTCAACACCCAGAACAACATCGCCATACATCTGGATGAAACGGCGGTAGCTGTCATAGGCAAAACGACGATCACCGGAAACCTTTGCAAGTCCTTCGACGGTTTCATCATTCAGACCGAGGTTAAGGACCGTGTCCATCATGCCCGGCATCGAGGCACGGGCACCGGAGCGAACCGAAACAAGAAGCGGGTCCTTCGCGTCACCAAACTTGCGCCCGACCAGCTTTTCAACAGCGCCGAGCGCGTTTTCAACTTCGGAATCCAGACCAGCCGGGTAAGCACGGTCATTGTCATAAAACGCCGTGCAAACTTCGGTTGTAATGGTAAAGCCGGGCGGAACAGGAAGTCCGAGATTGCTCATCTCAGCAAGGTTCGCGCCCTTGCCACCCAGAAGTTCACGCATATCCGAACGGCCTTCGGCGCTACCGCCACCGAAACCGTACACCCATTTGGTCATCTTGCCTTTTCCTCATCTGGTCAAGGCCCCTTTGGGCCTCCCCGGATGGGGAAAGCCCCGCAACCTTGACCTATTTATGACTCGATCTTCGAGAAGTCGGCAATGTCATGCAACGCAGTGCGAATTTGTGCCAACAGCTTGAGACGGTTGGCACGTTCGTCTGCATTGTCACTATTTACCGTGACCTTTTCGAAGAATGCATCGACCGGTTCACGCAACCGCGCAAATTCGGTCATAGCCGCGGCGTAATCCTCGTCACGCAGAAGTGGCAAGGCCTTATGCCGGACATCAATGAGCGCCTCATACAGCTTGCGTTCTTCTTCCTCGCGCAGAAGAGATGCGGAAACATCCGCGTCATAGGACATATCGTCCTTTTTCTCTTCGATGCGCAGAATATTGGACGCACGCTTGTAGCCGGCCATAAGGTTGACGCCGCTTTCACCAGAGACAAAATCGGAAAGCGCTTCAACACGGGCCAGCAGGCGGACAAGATCGTCCTCGCCATCCAGCGCGAACACAGCAGACACCAGATCATGGCGCACCCCCTGTTCACGCAGATGGACTTTCAGGCGGTCAGCAAAGAAGGCCAGAAGGTCTTCGACCGCCTCGTCACGACGAATGGCTGCCGGGTACTGGGAAACCGCGAATGCGAATGCGCGACGCAGCGGCATACGCAACCCGTTTTCCAGAACCAGACGGATGACGCCCAGTGCCGCACGACGCAGCGCGAACGGGTCTTTTGAACCGGTCGGTTTTTCGTCGATGGTAAAGAACCCGGCAAGGGTGTCGAGCTTCTCTGCCAGTGCAACAGCAACAGAAACCGGGGCAGTCGGACAGCTATCCGACGGACCGGCAGGTGCATAATGTTCAGCAATGGCATTGGCGACTTCCGGGGCTTCGCCATCATTCTCGGCGTAGTATTTACCCATCAGTCCCTGAAGTTCAGTGAATTCGAACACCATCTGCGACACCAGGTCGGCCTTGCCGATCTCGGCCGCACGGTCTGCCAGTTTGACATTGCAATTCGGAATGTCGGCAGACAGTTCACGCGCAAGGCCACGAAGACGCAGAACACGTTCTGCAAGCGACCCAAGCTTGGCGTGGAAGACGATGTTATCAAGTTTCGGCAGACGCGATTGCAGCGTCACTTTCCGATCCTGATCCCAGAAGAACTTGGCATCATGCAGACGCGCACGCAGAACACGCTCGTTACCAGCAATGATCTTGGCGTTGTTGTCAGCAGTTACCATGTTCGAAATGGTGATGAAGCGCGCGGCAAGCTTGCCGTCCTTGTCTTCAACAACGAAATATTTCTGATGTTCACGCATCGAGGTTTCAAGAACTTCGCGCGGGATATCCATGAACTGGTCATCAACCTTGCCCATAACCGGCACCGGCCACTCAACCAGACCACAGACCTCTTCGAGAAGACCGTTATCTTCCAGAAGCGTGAACCCTTCTGCGGCGGCCAGTTTCCTGGCACCATCAAGAATGACCTGCTTGCGCTCTTCACGGTCAAGCATGACCTTGGCGGCGCGAAGTTTTTCCTTGTAGTCCGCGCCATTGGCAACGCTGAATTCAGCCGGTGCAAGGAAGCGATGACCACGAGTGCTGTCACCAGCCGTTACCGGGCCATAGGATACCGGGATCACCTTGCCGTCAAACAGGCACAGGATACGGTCAAGCTGACGGACCCAGCGTACCTTGTGATCGGCCCAGCGCATGGATTTCGGCCATGGCAGTTTGTTCATCGCATCTTCGATGATGTCCTTCAGGACGTCGGATGCGGGGCGACCTTTCTGCTCGACAATGGCGAAGAGGAAAACACCCTTGGGGGTTTCGCGCTTTTCACATTGATCAAGGGTCACACCATTTCCGGCAAGGAAGCCGCTAATGGCTTTTTCCGGAGCGTCAGCACGCGGACCGCGGCGTTCTTCGCGCAGGTCAGGCTGTTTTTCCGGAAGACCGTCAATGATCAGAGCCAAACGGCGCGGGGTTACCAGTGCTTCGACCTTGTCAAAGGCAAGATCAGCGGCCTTGAGGCCATCGGTCACCAGTTTCGACAGGTCTTCAGCGGCACGGGCCTGCATGCGGGCAGGAATTTCTTCGGAAAACAGTTCAAGCAGCAACTCGGCCATAACTTATGCCTCCTCTTTCAGATGGCCGCGCGACCGCAGCCACGCTTCGCAGCAGGATTTCGACATGTCACGAACACGACCGATATAGGCCGCACGTTCGGTAACCGAAATTACGCCGCGCGCATCAAGAAGGTTAAAGAGATGGCTTGCTTTCATAGCCTGCTCATAGGCCGGAAGTGCCAGACCGCGTTCGATATTCACCGCACACTCGGCCTGTGCATCCTTGAAGTGAGCGAACAGCATATCGGTGTTCGCGACTTCAAAGTTATAGGTCGATTGTTCAACTTCGTTCTGAAGGAACACTTCGCCATAGGTCACGCCCTGACCATTGTAATCAAGGTCATAAACGTTTTCCACGCCCTGGATATACATCGCTAGACGTTCCAGACCATAGGTCAGCTCGACCGGGACCGGGTTACATTCATAACCGCCGACCTGCTGGAAGTAGGTGAACTGGGTGACTTCCATCCCGTCGAGCCAGACTTCCCAGCCAAGGCCCCATGCACCAAGGGTCGGGCTTTCCCAGTCATCTTCGACAAAGCGGATGTCATGGGCCATCGGATCAATACCCAGATGTTTCAGCGACCCAAGATACAGATCCTGCGAATTGGCCGGTGACGGCTTCATCAGAACCTGGAACTGGTAATAATGCTGCAAACGGTTCGGGTTCTCTCCATAACGACCATCGGTCGGGCGACGGCAGGGCTGCACATAAGCCACATTCCAGGTTTCCGGACCAAGCGCGCGCAAGGTTGTCGCGGTATGGAAGGTACCGGCACCGACTTCCAAGTCATATGGCTGCAGGATGACACAACCCTGATCAGCCCAATAGCTTTGCAGTCGAAGAATGATTTCCTGGAATGAAGGGGGACGTTGCGACCCGTCGAGCGCCATGGCGCGAACTCTCTATTACTGTTGTCTATAAATTTAGAGCGGCAAGCTACCGCCCTGCCCCCTCGCGGTCAAGAACGCAAAAGCCCTGAGACACGCTGAATTTGCAACCCTTGCATCCCCGCCAACCATCTCATACCGCATCGCAGCAATATAGATCGGCGATCAGAGCGGGAATTCCAAGCAAAATCAGGGCAGTTTCACCCAAAGTCTTACACATCCCGATCAAACGGGTTTTGTCCGGATAACTTGGGAAAAAAGCAGAAATCAGGCATCGCAACGATGCGCGCTGCCTTCGGCATGGTAAACGCCGCAATCGGGGCACTTTTCCATTTCCTGGGCGACAGAACCCGATTGTTCTTTTTTATGGTGGCGGGTTTGCTTGGGCTGCTCATTTCTGGAAACCTGCTTGGCACGGTTAAACAGCTTGAAGCCTTGCCAGACGACAACGATGACCAAGGCCGTAAAAATGATTTTCGAAAAGCTCAGCATGTCCGATCCCAAAGCACCATGATTTCTGCGGCAAAGACCGCAGCCATGTCGCACTTATATGCAAATATGCACAAATTAGAAACCGGGCAATGGTAAGGGATTGCGCAAAAGTTCATCGGTTTGCGGCAAATAGGTGCCCGCAGCATCATGAAGAACAAGTCCGCGACGCAAGGTCAGCGGTGATGCAACACCTTTTCTGGCTTGAACAATCACACGCAGCGGTGCGTCCGCGTCGGCCTTGCTCCAGATCGGATAAACTGTCATGTCCCCGGCCCGCCCGTGCAAAAGCCCGATGATCCGGTCAAGATGATCTGCACGGTGAACAAGGGTAATGCGCCCCTTCTGACGCACCATCTTCAAACAGAACCCGATCCAGTTTTTCAGATCCGCACTGCCTTCCTGATGGGCCGTGGCACGGCTTTCATTGGCCGGACGCGTACCCCCGGCGTAATAGGGCGGATTGGAAATAACCTGATCAAAGCTTTCAGCAACCAGTGGCAGACTTGTGTTCTTGATATCACCGTGGATCGGAGTCACCCGATCAGCCAAACCGTTTTCCATCACGTTGCGACAAAACAGCGCATAGAGATCGTCTTGCAGTTCAACCCCGGTGACCTTTGCGTTTTCAAGACGCTTGGCAACACAAAGCCCGGCCGATCCGACAGCTGCACCAACATCGAGAATTTTCTCATCACGATGGGAATTGACCGACACAGCAGCTGCCAGCAACACCGCATCAACGGCAGCGCGGTAACCGTCAACAGGCTGTTTCAACGTCACCGACCCGCCCAACAGATAATCGTGGCTTATCCGGGCTTCGGGGAAGTCGGGAACTTCTATGGTTGCAACTGCACTTGCCATCCGGTCAAGGGTCCTGAATGTCGGGTTATTCCTGTGCCATCGCGTCACGCGATGAATCATTGGCAGCGTTATGGGCATCCAGATCGCGTCTGGCAATATCGAGAATGTATTTCGCCCGGCTTTCTTCTTCGTTATCGACCATCAGGCGACGGGAAAGTGCGCCGATCGATCCTTCAAGGATGCTGGAGTGATAATCAAAAATATGACTGGTGATTCCTTCGTCCGCCAAGACCGACTGGGCCCAGCTCAGTTCGATCGGATCATTGCTGCGAAAGAGTTCGATCATATGCTTTTCCCCTGAAAGTTTGCAGCTCCGGCGCCCCTACACCTTTGGATCGGGCTCACAAGAACTGACGATATGTAATATAATGTAGGGGTTTGCAGACAGGTTTTTCAAAATTCTACCGACAAAACCGCAATTTATCGCAAGATTCGTGCATGCCCTGATGACATTTGTCCACTTGACCATGATGCCTTGGCCTATCTATGTTGAGGCCGCCTGGTGTTATTTGCGATCTTCGCCGAATTCAGGCAGCGAAGATGCCCTTGAAAAAGTCGGAATACAGCGTGACCAATACCGCACCGCAGCCTAAGACTCAGCCGAGCCTTGATTCACTGGTCAATCTTGTTGACGCCGATATGAAACGCGTCAATCAGGTGATCATCGACAATATGCACAGCGAAGTCGCCCTGATTCCGCAATTGGCTACACATCTTGTCGCAGCAGGTGGCAAACGCATGCGCCCGATGCTGACATTGGCTTCTGCCCGCCTTTGCGGCTATGGCGACGGTCCCGATGCGGTTGATCTGGCGGCTTGCGTTGAATTCATTCACACTGCAACCCTTCTGCATGATGACGTGGTCGATGAAAGCCAGCTGCGCCGTGGTCAGGCATCGGCAAATGCCCTGTTTGGAAACGAAGCAAGCGTTCTGGTCGGTGACTTCCTGTTTGCGCGCGCCTTTGTCGTCATGGTCAAAACCGGATCGCTGCGCGTTCTGGATATTCTGGCTCAGGCATCCGCCGTCATTGCCGAGGGCGAAGTTCTTCAGCTGTCGACCGCCAATGACATGAGCACGTCCGAAGAAGCCTATCTTGAGGTCATTACTGCCAAGACGGCTGCCCTCTTTGGTGCCGCGTCCCAGATTGGTGCCGTGATTGCCAACCGTTCGGCCGAGGACGAGGAAGCCCTTCGTCTGTATGGCATCTATCTTGGTACTGCCTTCCAGCTGATCGACGATGTTCTTGATTATTCAGCACATCAGGCAACGCTTGGCAAAACCGTTGGCGATGATTTCCGCGACGGCAAGGTAACACTGCCGGTGATCATTTCCTATGCCAAGGGTGACGACGAAGAAAAAGCATTCTGGCGTCGCTGCATGGAAGACCAGAATTTCGAGGAGGGTGATCTCGACCGCGCCCAGACCCTGATCCGCAAATATGATGCACTGGACGCATCAATGGATCGCGCCCGCGAATATGGTCAGATGGCGATTGAAACACTGTCACGCTTTGAAGATGGCGCCATCAAGGATGCCATGATCGAAGCCGTGGAATTCTGTATTTCCCGCCCTTATTAAGGGCCATACCCATATTGCATGCCGGGGTCGTCCGGGTTTGACGCAAAAATATCTTGCGTCATCTTCCAGAAACCAGTATCACCCGGCTTCGCAGAATGACGGAGCGTAGCTCAGCCTGGTAGAGCACTGTCTTCGGGAGGCAGGGGTCGGAGGTTCGAATCCTCTCGCTCCGACCAAATTTGATAGAAATATCAAGGTCGTACGCCCCAGCAGAAATGCTGGGGCGTTTTTCGTTCAGGCATTCCAGACACCGTACCTTTGCACCATTGTGGATGACACTGGCACCTGCTGCGCCCTATTCCTCAAAGGTGACATCATATTTCTGCAGGAAGAATTGTTCTCTTTCTCCCTTCATCGCGATGCGCCCCTCATTCCATATCCTGATAAGTTCATGCCTGCGCTCGTCAGGCATTTTTTTCGAAAAGATTGCTCTTTCGACCAGCTTCTTTTCCAGCCCCGGTCGCACAACCTGCAGATCATCATTCATGCCCAGACGATTTAAAACATACTGAAGAACCAGTTCGTTATCTGCATACAGATCAACACGGCCTTCCTTGATCATGGTGAATATCCGGTCCACCACATCATCGTAGCCGGAAATCACTTCAACGAATTCGGCGTTTTCCGGATTATCGATATAGTTTTGATAATCGATACTGGCCGCACTGTAATCCCAACCGGGGCCAGTCGCCACGCGCTTGCCCACTATTGATTGGACACCGTCATAGCGCCAAGGATCGTTTCGACGGATGACGAAGGCCGTTGTGTAGGCAAATGTTTTTTCCTCGGCATACACGACATCCTTTTCCGCCTCTTTGACATATACGTATTCCGGCAACATATCGCAGCCGCCATCCGCAACCATGGCGATCCCGCGCGCCAAAGGGACTTCGTAATATTCAATACCATAGCCTTTTGACGCGTATATTTCGTCAAGCATATCAATCACAACACCACGTCCGGCCTCGCCATCAGCAGGAAAGATCGTCATCGGCGCCCACTGATCGTAGCAAACCTTGAGCGTATCTGCCCGTGCAATGCCGGACATACCAGCAACAAGAAGAACTGCCATCAGGACTGACAAAGGCCTCACGTTTTTACATTTCAACACGGTCGCGTCCCTTTTCCTTAGCACCGTAAAGCTTCACATCAGCCTGTTTAAACAGTTCCTCGATAGAAGCATCGCCATGACGGGACGACGAAACACCAAGGCTTACTGTATAGGTGATTGTTTGGGCATCAACTTCCAGCTTGGCCTCGCCAATTGACTGCCTTAGACGGTCGGCAAGCCTGACGGCCTCATCAATACCTGTATCCGGCAGGAACACTGCAAATTCCTCACCGCCGAGACGACCGAAAAGGTCGCTTTCACGCAGCAATCTTTGAACCGCTTGGGTGAAGTGAATAAGAACCTGGTCACCAGCGAAATGACCGTATGTATCGTTGATGATCTTGAAACGGTCCAGATCCATCAGAATGAATGACGCAGCTGATTTATCTGAACGCGCCTGAACAAGCATTTGCCTCGCCGTTTCAATAAAGCTGCCACGGTTCAGCGCCCGGGTCAGAGAATCATAAGCCGCAAGGTCGCGCAGCTTGTCATTAAGGACCTGTAGTTCCTCTGTCCGCTTTGCGACGGCTTCCTCAAGCCACATCCGCTTGCTCTGTTCATCCTGGAGCAATTTATTCTGCGCGTTTTCCATCGCGCAGAGCATCTTGTTCATATGCTCTTGAAGCTTGCTGATTTCGTTTTCTTCAACAACGGAAAGTTTGATGCGCTCCCTGCCTTTTTCACCAAGCTGGACCTCGTCAACCTGTGACATCAATTCTTTCAATGGCTTGGCAAGAAAGCGGTCCAGCGCCCAAATGAACAACAGGAACAAGACAGTCAGTTTGACAATTGCCGTAATCGCAATCAGCGCAAACCCGAACAGGACACGGTCCAGAACCACCTGAGAAGACGAGTAAAGTTTAAGCGTCCCCAACGCTATTTTTGTATTGTTCAGAAGCCATGACAGTTCAGATTCCGTGTCAAAAAGTGACAGTGGGGCTGCACCTTCCTCATATGACCGCCTTGAGACAAGAACCTTCGCGTTATTATCGAATATATCGACACCAACAATAATTGGCATCTTGAGAAGCCCGACAACAAGTGCGTCGAGTTGCTTTTGATTATATTGCCATAAGCTGGTTGCAACAGAGTCCCTGACGGTTTGTTCCAACTGTTCCAGTTCGCCTTGGATCGAGTCCTGCGTTTTCAGATATTCAGTGAGAAACTGCCCACCTGTCACAAGAGCAGACACCCCCAAATAGATGGAGAAAATCACGCGCATCAATTTTTGAGACAGATTCTTGGGACGAATAAAACTGGTAAACATAGAAATCAAAACTTCCCGACAAACTTCAGGCTTTAGCGAATCTATCTGTCGCCCAATCACTACAGGCGTTTCGAGCGCAACTTCGAATATAATGTGTATGCAATGTTAGGCGAGCTATTTGTAACTCGTCTGGCAGGTTATCCTGTTTCGCTGAGAAAATCGGGAGTTACCCGCTTCAACTGCGACGTCTCCAGTCCGCATGCAAACATGACGAACACGCCCCCAACTGTCAGTTGCCGTCTTGCCCGTGATCTTGTTCTGTTTTGCCCCAGAAAATCACATCCCGCAGGCGATTTTATTTCATCCCCCAACAACCCTTATGCGAAGCAAGGCAACTGATCGAATTTTTTCCCCGAAACAGCCGGATTATGCTTGATCCGCCCGAAAAGAAGGGCTAAACATCCGCCCACTGACGGAGCGTAGCTCAGCCTGGTAGAGCACTGTCTTCGGGAGGCAGGGGTCGGAGGTTCGAATCCTCTCGCTCCGACCATCAGTCGGGCGGTCTTTCAATGAAAGACCGCCCGTTTTCATTTCAGCCAGGCTTAAGCCCACCGTTCATCGTGACGGGTGCTTGACACGGGCGTCATTCGCCGTGCTTGAAGACAATTTTGCACCCGCAAATACCGGTCGGGAAAATCGGGCCTGTGATGGTGATGGCTATTACCCGACCCTATCCATACCGCTAAGCACCCCCACCCTCCGAGTATTTTCTTCCCCGATTCCATACGGCAAAAAGCCGTCTCCCCCCTATTAAATTCGGTCAAACAACAAATTCTTCCAGCTTTCTAGGGTAGTAACGGCTATACCGCTCAACCCCGCAGGAAATACGCAATTCAGTGCGCATTTCCTACTTTTGAATAGTGATGCAAGTTATTTTTCACGCAACTGCAAAGATATTTTCTTGCGCAAACGGCGAAACAAACTTGCTCATACTTGCGAAATACGCTTATGCTTCGCCCTGCAACATAAAGATCGGGGAGAAAACCGCCCCAATAATAAAAGCAAAAGGCGGTAGTCGGCCTCACGTGGTATTACCAATTTCGGACTTCTTAGGGAGGAAGACGAATGACTTTTTCTAAATTGCTCAAGTCGGCAACCTGTGCCGCTGTTCTTGCTGCAGCTGCATTCTCTGCTGCGCCGTCTGATGCAAATGCTCAGGAGCGTGTTCGCTGGAAAATGGGCTCCACCTATCCGGGCAGCCTGACCCAGCTTGGTACGCTTGGTAAACGTGTTGATGATAAAATTGACGAAGTTTCCGGTGGCAACATCAACATCAAGTTCTATGAGCCGGGCGCACTTGTTCCTGCACTTGAAGTTTTCGACGCTGTTTCAACCGGGTCGATCGATGCAGCTTTCTCCACCCCGGGTTACTGGGCAGGTAAAGTTCCGGCACTTCAGCTGTTTGGTGCCGTTCCGTTCGGTCCGCAGGCTGGCGAATATCTGGCATGGGTCAAGTTTGGCGGCGGTCAGGAAATCTTTGACAAGCTTTATGCCGAACATGGCATCAAGTCGCTGTTCTGCGGCCTGATCGCACCGGAAGCTTCGGGCTGGTTCTCCAAGGAGATCAACTCGGTTGAAGACCTCAAAGGTCTGAAAATGCGCTTCTTCGGTCTTGGCGCAAAAGTCATGGAAAAGCTTGGTGTTTCGACCCAGCTTCTTTCGGCTGGCGACATCTATCCGGCACTTGAACTCGGCACCATTGATGCAACCGAATTCTCCATGCCGGCAATTGACCTGAAACTCGGCTTCCATCAGGTCGCCAAGTTCTACTACTTCCCGGGCTGGCACCAGCAGTCCACCCTGTTCGATCTGATGATGAACAAGGAAAAATGGGACGCACTGGACAAAACCCAGCAGGCCCAGATTGAAGCCGTATGTAACGACAACCTTGCTTATGGTTTCGCTGAAGGTGAAGCAATCCAGTTCTCGGCTCTGAAAGAGCTGCAGGAAAAAGGCGTCAACATCAAGAAATGGTCGCCTGAAATGCTCGACGCAATGCGCGGTGCATGGGAAGAAGTTGCTGGTGAGCTTTCGGCTGAAGATGCCAACTTCAAAATGGCATATGACAGCCTCCAGGAGTTCCGTGCGAACTACAAAATCTGGAAAGACATCGGCTATCTCGATTAATCCGACAGGTCTGACTGACTGCTAGGCAGTCAATAAGAACAAGTCTCGGCAAGGCCGGGTGCCAAGTGCTCCCGGCCTTGACCGCGAATAAAAGACCCGGGAGACTTTCTATGGAAGCGCTATTAAAATTCAGTGACGGCATTGATAATGTTGTTACCCGTGTGGGGAAACTTGCAGCACTGCTTGCAATACCACTTATGTTCGTCATCATTTATGACGTGATCCAGCGCAAATTTGGCGGACAGGGATCGATCAAGCTTCAAGAGCTTGAATGGCACCTCCACACCGGCCTGTTCATGCTGTGCTTTGGATATGCCTATGTTCGTGATTCCCACGTTCGCATTGAACTCATCCGCGACAATCTGCGTCCGCGCACACGCGCCATCGTCGAAATGATCGGCGGTATTGTCTGCGTATTGCCGTTCTGCGCACTGGTTATGTATTTCGGTTTCGATTTTGTTGCCCGGTCTTTTGAAAACCACGAAGTTTCGGCGGCAACGACCGGCTTGACTCATCGCTGGATCATCAAATCCACCATTCCTATCGGCTTTGGCCTTCTCGCCATGGCGGGGCTTTCGATCTTCCTGAAATGCTTCGTCTTTGTCTTTGGTCCGACCAACCTGCACAAGCGGGCCGGTTACTATGTCGGAACTCACCATGCAGATCTTGGCGACATCGCCAAGATAGAAGACTAAGCGGAACGGGGATAATTCCAAATGGGTAACTTCTATATCGAAGACTGGTTTCCGCTGTTCATGTTTGCCTCTCTCGGCATTCTTGTCTTCACGGGGCTTCCGGTAGCATTTGTCATTTCGGGTATCGGGATCGCCTTTGGCTTCCTCGGAATGGCCTATGACGTTTTCTCTTTTATTGAATTTTTCAATATCGTTTCACGTATCTGGGGCGGCATCTCCGAGAACATGGTGATGGTTGCCGTGCCGATGTTCATTTACATGGGTACGATGCTTGAAAAAAGTGGCGTTGCAGAAGACCTTCTGGAATGCCTGAACATGCTCCTGCGCAAGGTTCCAGGTGGTTTGGCACTGTCTGTCACCCTGATGGGGACGATCATGGCCGCAACCACCGGCATTATTGGCGCATCGGTTGTGATGATGACCCTTCTGGCCCTGCCGGTCATGATGCGTCGTAACTATGATCCATCCCTTGCCACAGGAACAATTGCTGCATCCGGTACGCTGGGCATTCTGATCCCGCCATCGATCATGCTGGTTCTGATGTCCGATCTGTTGTCGGTTTCAGTTGGCAACCTGTTCCTTGCAGCCATCATTCCGGGACTTCTTCTGGCAAGCTTGTATACGGTCTATATCTTTGTCCGTTGCCAGATTAATCCGTCATTGGCACCGCCCCTTCCAGAAGGCGAAGCCGTTCACGGCATGGATCTGGTGCGCATGATGCTGCGCAGCTTCCTGCCGCCGGTCTTCCTGATTGTTCTGGTGCTGGGTTCCATCTTTGCCGGTTTTGCAACCCCCACCGAAGCCGCAGGCGTCGGTGCGGTTGGTGCGACCTTCCTGGCGCTGGTTAAAGGCCGTCTGAAATGGCCGGTTCTCAAAGACGTTTGCGAACGCTCTGCGCTGACCGGTGCGATGCTGTTCTTCCTGTTTGCCGGTGCGACGGTATTCTCCTATGTGTTCCGTTCGCTTGGTGGTGATGATCTTGTCATTGACCTTGTCGAAAGTGCCGGTCTTGGTTCTTGGGGCATTCTGCTTTTGCTGATGATGATCGTCTTCATTCTCGGCTTCTTCTTTGACTGGGTTGAGATCACCCTGATCGTTCTGCCGATCTTTGCACCGGTCATTGCACAGCTTGATTTTGGCCATCACCTTGATATCGGCGGCATTCAGGCAAGCGAAGCACAGATTCTGACCTGGTTTGCGGTGCTTGTTGCGGTGAACCTGCAAACAAGCTTCCTGACGCCTCCCTTCGGGTTTGCCCTGTTCTATCTCAAAGGCGTGGCGCCAAAATCGATCTCGATCCAGCAGATTTACAAAGGCATCATTCCCTTTGTGCTCTTGCAGGTCCTTGGTCTTATTATGGTGATGTATTTCCCGGAACTGGCATTGTGGATGCCAAATACATTCCTTGAATAAACCGGACAGATTTCTTATCAGGCGCTGCTTTCGGGCAGCGCCTTTTTTGTTTGCCTGATGATCAGACTGTCAATCAGCTTGCCAAAACAAAACCGCCCGGATCAAAGATCGGGCGGTTCATAATGTGATAGAATGATGATCGAGATTAATTGTGCAAAGCCCGTTCGCTTGGCAATTGCAGCATGCGGCCCATCAGATAATCCACATCGTCGGAATCAAATTCCACACCAAGATCACCATACTGGGTCAGTACCCGTTCGATCATCCGGCGTGAATAACGTTCCTTGTCCTGCTCCCCCCCGTCAAAGGTTGTCTCACGGGCAACTTCAATAGCAGCACGCACACCCGGGAAGAAATGTTCGGGAAGCTTGGCCTTGTTGTAGATCGCCTCAAGACCAAAAGGCCCGCTGTCATGAATGAGAATGCGGGTATTGATCAGCGATACACCTGCCCGCTTGGCAAGGGCCGCTTCAAAGAATGAAACATCCCCCATGCACAGGGCCCGCAGGATAAGACCACTGGTCAGGCGGTTATTGGCATAAAGATGTTCGACAAGCAATTCGACATCGCGATCTTCTACCCCCTCGCCCAGAAGGCCGATGGTGGCACTTTCCTGCGATTGGGTCATGACGGCATTTACGATGCCCTCGGGGATATGCCCGCGTGAAATCAGTTGTGACCGCATGCGGTCAGACACCAGCGTCACCAGTCGTTCTGCAATCGTGATCGGCAAATGATTGCGTTCGATCATTGGCTTCTGGATGCGTTCGTTATCGCCGAAGTCGGTAACGACCTTCTGTAGCGACACTTCGCTGATCTCGGCCCCCTGGTTCGACATAAGGTCGACCATCACATCTTCATGGCCGATATCAACAAGCGTTGCCGAAACAATTTCCGAAACATAGGCACGCGACGCAATGGCGCGCTGCTTTTCAACACTATCGGCATTGTCGCCGATGATATCGACCAGATCGTCGTCGTTGAGAACTTCGGAGAATTCAAGAACCGGAAGAGCGACTTCATCAACGTCGCGCGCCAAAGTCGCTGCCACGTCATGAGGAACAAGTGGTGTCTGCGCGAGGTTCTTTGCAAGCGCCTTGCGCACGCGGACCTCGGCATCGCGGATCATCAGACGAAAGATATCTTCAGCCAGAACACGTTCACTGTCAGAGAGCGTATCTGTGGAAAACTCACGGCTAATCTTATCGGCTGTCTCAGCACGGTTTTGCCCTGAAGGGTCCTGAACCAGCTTATTCAGATCGTCTTTTGTGATACGTGGCAATAGATATCTCCTGGCACGCTTCTCAACTGGCTGCCAATTTACATATGCACATTATACTTCTGGCAATAAATCGACAAACATATTTTCCCCAAAACGGCGACAAGTTCCTGATTTTCAAACATCCTGCGGTTCCCGTTGCCTGCAAAACCGGCAAGGATGCAGTTTATCAGCCCTGCCGCCAGATTTTATCGGACAACCCCGTTTGCACACCCCACATATTCAGAGCATCAAAGGCTTTGCCACGTCGAATTGATGAAGCTCAAGAACCCCATATGTCTGATATGGTAAATGTCATCGTGATTTTCCAATATCGGACACGAATGCTATTTTTTCGATGCGAAGCCGGTTTTATTGACCTGCCGTTTACCCGATGGGATGGTAGTCTGAAGCGAAGAACCCTGATGAATAACGAACCAGGAGAGAGACCCATAATGACCTATTTGCGCAAACTTTCTTTTGTCGCCAGTTCTCTGGTCATCCTTGCCGCGACACCGGCAATTGCCGGCGATGCTGCCAATGGAGAAAAGCTGTTCAAACGTTGCGCTGCCTGCCACAGCCCCGATGCTGGTGTGAACAAGGTTGGCCCAAGTCTGGCAGGCTCGGTTGGCCGTGAATGCGGGACAGTAGAAGGCTATAAATACGGTAGCGGCTATCTTGCTGCCTGCGAGAAGGGCTTTGTCGCAGACGAAGCATTCCTGACCGATTACCTGAAAGATCCCTCTGCAAAGCTGAGTGAGGTTGCGGGCTCGAAACAGCGTTCCAAGATGACCTTCAAGCTTAAGAAAGACGATGAAATCGCTGATGTTATCGAATATCTGAAGACCCTGTAATCTTCGACAGGCTTTCACATGCAAAATGGCCGGCTGCACCATGCACCGGCCATTCTTGTTTCAAAACCCAAAGGCATCACGCCATCTGATGACGCTTCATGCTGCCCTGCGACGCCGACCAAGTTCATCACCGATCGCCCGGATCTGCTCAACAGCAGTGACATCTTCGGTCGACGTCACTTCAAGATCACGATCTTCATAAACATCCTGATCAGGCTGCTTTACCTGCCAATCAGCAACAGCAATGTCGCGTTTGCGGATCAATTCTTCTATCTGCGGGCGGAACAGAACCATCATGCCTGACACCCAGCGATTAACCGGCCACGATGGTTGGGCATGATCAATCAGGAAACCGTCAAGCATTCCAATTACATCTTCTGCGTCATACCAGACTTCACCGGTAACCCAGCGGTTCGTCGTGAAAAGACGCTGACAAAAACCGAATTCATCCATTGAAAAAGCAACAAGATGCGAAAGCGCATCGTTTGGCCCCTCTGGATAGTCGAACCCGTCTATCTGTTTGGGTTTGCAATTTTCCGGCATGCCACGTGGACGCATGAAGGTATGGAAATGCCCATGTTCATCCCAGTCGCGGCGCTCTTCCTTGGGATGGGCGTGATAATAGAACTGGGCATGAGATTGCCGGTCATAGACATCGCCTTCCGGGTAATGGGTCCATTCATAGAATTGCCCTGCCCCCTTGATCAGTTCGCCAACGATATTATCGCCCGTCGCAGTCAGAACACGATGGCATTCCATCACGTCCCGACCAGCCGCCAACATTTTTTCAAGTTGGGAGGTCGGAATGGCCGTCCAGTCAATTGCAATTTCGGTCATACAGTCACCAGCATCTTTGCGATCCGCTCAGAATTTCCGCAAAGGCAGAATAATCGGCAGTCATCCGCTTCTGCGAATAAACACCGATCAAGAGTTAGTGATTTCACGTTTGTTTGCAACAACGTTCCGTCAAAGCGCAGTGTTTTGACAATTTCAGACTCAGAACAACCGACAGGAAAACCGGATCCTCAATCCCGATACATCACACGAAATCCGATCAGGATATGCTTGAGATGTTCCGGACGTCCGTGACGTGCAGCTGGCCTGCAAACCCCGCACCCACGATCATCCCATGAACCGCCCTTGACCATGCGATATCCCGCCTGGGCTGATGTCGACGTCCATTCAAACACCTGTCCGGCACCGTCATACAGACCATAGGGGCCTGGCTCGAACTGTCCGACCGGCATTGTATCGAACGGGCCGCGATCGCCGCTATTGAGCAATTCGGGATCAAAGATATTGCCCCAGGGATAAAATGTTCCTTCCGGACCACGCACGGCTTTTTCCCAATGCAGTTCGCTTGGGAGGGACCATGTTTTACCGGTTTTCTGACTGAGCCACTGCACATAGTCCTCGGCATCCTGCCAGGATACAAGAACCACCGGATGGTTGCCCCGCCCTTTGGGTGGCTTGCCATTCGACCAAAGGAACGGCTGGATCGTGTCATAGTTATAGATCAGTCCCTGACGATTCCAGTCATCCCGGCTCATTTCCGGAGCAGGATGGCCGGTATCAGAGATAAAAGCGGCATATTGGTCATTGGTCACCGGCGTTTTACCAATGTGATAGCCCAGAAGATGGACCCGCCATTTATCGCCTTCGATATCATACCAGCGATTGCGACGGCTTAGATCATGGCCATAGACCTGCTCGTCTATCTGATAGGCATATTGCCGTTCAACCGCATCCGACCCCTGCCAGAACCATCCCGATGGAATATCCACAACAGATGGAATTACATCGTCGCCAGCATATGCCTGTGCACCCGCCGACATCGTGGCAAGCACAGCCCCGGCACAAATATTTCGAATGGAAGCGATACTGTCCCCAACTCTCATATACGATTTCCGTCCTGATCGAATATGGTTCTCACGGTTTATTTAACCGTCGTTATGATTTCGACTGATCGTCTTTCTTAACATCAACATGAGTAAAAGTGATCGTACTTTCAATCAGTTTGACGATTTAAATCCTGTCATACAGCTTCCATCCATCGCGAAGGATCAGTGATCAGGAACAATCCGGTCCCCGGCAATCAACACAGAACTCTCACATAACAGTGAAACCATGTGACGCCGCCACCTGCGCGTTTTGCCTCATAGTGCCTGCACCGACCACCCGAAAGAGTGTGGCCGGACATGATTTTACAGGACCTTCAGAGAGGCTAGGATGACAAAGAAAACCCAACGTTTCGCGAAAACCGCATTGCTTCCGGCTCTTGCAGTCGGAACCAGCCTTGCAATGGCGAGCCCGATGGCAATGGCCAGCCCGCTGCCAACCCCGACAGCCGAAGTTGCAACATGCACCGCGAACCCCTGTGCGGCTAACCCGTGTGCAGCAAAGAACCCTTGTGCGGCAAATCCCTGTGCTGCGAAAAAGATCGTAAACCCTTGCAGCCCGTGCGCGGCAAATCCTTGTGCGGCTAAAAATCCCTGTGCAGCAAATCCATGTGCTGCCAACCCGTGTGCTGCCAAGTAATAGCTTTCGCGTCCCGGCGACCCTTACAACAAAGGGGCGATGCCATGCATCGCCCCTTTGCCTTGTTCGTTTGCAGTTTGTAAAACCGGGATCAGTCGCGGACCACCATCACCGAACAATCGGCATGGCGGACAACACGGGCAGCATTCGGCCCAAGCAAATAGTCCTTGAGTTCCGGACGATGGGCCCCGATCACGATCAGATCGCAATTGGTTTTCTTGGCCATCTTCAGGATCACTTCATAGACAGTTCCCTGACCAACGATATGCTGCACCTTGATGTCGGCCGGGATGTTGGCCGACACGAATTCGTGCAAACGCTGGTTATAGGCTTCAAGCACCTTGCTTTCGTAACCCTTCGGGAAGAATTGCCCGACCATTGACATACCAACAGTCGGAACAACTGTCAGGACGTGCAGGCGCGCGCCAAAGCTTTGCGCCTGCTTGATCGCAACCGGCACGGCCTTCTTCCAGGAAGACTCATGATCAAGGTCTACTGTAACCAGAATATCCTTATACATGCTCATTCTCCCCGTCAGACCGTACCAAGCGCGTCTTCAGCGCGTTTGCGACGGCGTTGCAGAACAATGATCCCACCCAGCAGCAGGAATGCCGGAATGAAGAACACTTCCTTAGGCAAACGATCAGCCTCGACCTTCACCGCAGTGATCTCAAAGTCAAAATCAAGTCCGGCTTTCTCGGCAGGACCTGCAAAGACCAGATCATCAATAAAGATGCGACCGTCTTCGTTCCGGATACCAATCCCGGCATTGTAAAGACGATCCTCGCCCGACCCTGCCGGACCAAGCGGCAACATCACGGATTTGGATATTTCCTCACCCTCGATATTGATGCCTTCAACATCCAGCAGGATGCTTGAATTTTCCGGCATCCCTTCGGCATCTTCAATAATTGTCGTTGCCGGAAGGTTATCGTAAGGCGGCTCGATCAGATCAAGCCAGAAGCCCGGACGGAACAGAGTGAAAGCAATCAGCAACAAGGCCGCACTTTCCCAAATCCTCGAACGGGCAAAGAAATACCCCTGCGTTGCTGCGGCAAAGACCAGCATGGCGACTGTCGATACTATAATCACCATCACAACATCAAATGGATGATCCAGACCGATCATCAAAAGCTGGGTATTGAACAGGAACAGGAACGGCAGAACTGCGGTCCGCATCGAATAGAAGAACGCAACCACACCCGTCTTCATCGGATCTGAACCCGATACCGCGGCGGCGGCAAAGGATGCCAAGCCAACCGGTGGTGTCACATCGGCCATGATGCCGAAATAGAACACAAACAGGTGAACTGCGATCAACGGCACGATCAGACCGTTTTCCGCCCCCAGTTCGACGATCACCGGCGCCATCAGGCTCGAAACCACGATATAGTTCGCCGTGGTCGGAAGCCCCATGCCAAGGATCAGACTGATCACTGCGGTAAAGATCAGGATCAGCATCAGGTTGCCGCCGGAAATCAGCTCGACGAACTCAACCATCACCTGCCCGATACCGGTCAGCGATACTGTACCCACGATAATACCAGCCGCAGCCGTCGCGACACCGATACCGATCATGTTACGCGCACCGGTCGCAAAACCGTCAATGACATCGGCAAAGCCCAGTTTCAAACCGGCAGCAAAGTCAGGCGTCTTGCGGAAGTACGATTTTGCCGCATGCTGGGTCAGCATGATGAAGATCATCAGTACGGTGGCCCAGAATGCAGAAAGCCCGGGTGATTTGAGTTCGATCATCAGGAACCAGACCAGCACGACAACCGGCAGCAGATAATGCAATCCGGCCTTTGCCGTTTCACCAAGTGCCGGCAGTTCGAGAACCGGCTGGTTCGGATCATCCATTTCAAGATCAGGATATTTGGCAGCGTAGTAGAGACCCGCCAGATAGATCGCAGCACATTCGGTCGCAACGATCCAGCCGACTGCGGCGCCAAACAGCTGCTTCTGGAAGAGAATGGCGTAATAGACCAGCCCCGAAAGAACGATCAGCGACAGCACGAACAGCAGCGACCGGATCAATGTCTGGCCGAGGGTCGAGGTCACCCGTTTCGGCAGACCTTTCATGTTCGCCTTAAGAGCTTCAAGATGAACAATATAGATCAGCGCAATATAGGAAATCGTTGCTGGCAGGAAGGCATGCTTGATAACTTCCGGATACGGAATGCCGACATACTCGACCATCAGGAAGGCCGCAGCCCCCATCACCGGTGGCATGATCTGACCGTTGACCGAAGAAGCAACTTCCACCGCACCGGCTTTTTCACCCGAGAAACCAACGCGTTTCATCAACGGAATGGTGAATGTCCCGGTGGTCACAACGTTGGCAATCGACGAACCGGAAATCAGACCGGTCATGGCCGATGACAAAACAGCAGCCTTTGCCGGACCACCGCGCATGTGACCAAGGGCAGCAAACGCGACCTTGATGAAATAGTTGCCTGCCCCTGCCTTATCAAGCAACGAACCAAACAGCACGAACAGGAAGACGAAGCTTGTCGATACGCCAAGCGCAATACCAAACACACCTTCGGTCGTAATCCACTGATGGGACATTGCCTTGGAGAAGCTTGCACCGGCCCACTGAAGAACTTCCGGCACCCATGGTGCATTCCCGAAGAACACGTAAACCAGGAACAGGACAGCCACACACATCAAGGGCGGACCAAGTGCGCGGCGGGTTGCTTCAAGCAACAGCACCAGCCCGGCACCTGCGACAACAAGGTCCTGGGTAATCGGAAGCCCCGGACGCCCTGCGAGATCGCGATAAAAGATGTAAATATATGCAGCACAAAAAGCAGCCGCAGCGGCAAGAATCCAGTCTACAATCGGGATATAGCTGCGCGGCGAGCTTTTGAAGGCCGGATAGGCCAGAAACGCAAGAAATACAGCAAAAGCCAAATGGATCGACCGTGCTTCGGTCGAGTTGAACACGCCAAAACTGACAATATAAGGCAGCGGCGATGCCAGCCACAGCTGGAACAGGGACCATGCGACGGCCACATACAGCAACACCTTTGCTGTCATGCCGGTCGGCTGGCGCGCCCCTGTATCATTTTCCGCAATCAGGTCTTGCAGGTCCTGATCAGACGCAGCCTGGTTTGCGTTTTTCACGTCGGTCATTTCAAACTCCCGGTCTGATCGGAGATTCATGTTCCGGCTTCCCAGAAACAAAAAATCTCCGTCGACACACACCCGGTCGCCCACGGAGTACATTGGTATCAATCAAAGACACCGGTTTTTTAAAGTTTTTTGGTCGTACCCAACGGGCGAAAGAAAGAAAAACGGAGGGCAACTTGCTGCCCTCCGTTCCTGCCTGAATTACATCAGGCCTGCTTCTTTGTAGTATTTTGCAGCGCCGTCATGCAGCGGAGCCGACAGGCCGTCTTTGACCATTTCTTCTTTAACCAGATTTGCGAAAGCCGGATGCAGCTTCTTGAAATCTTCGAAGTTGTCAAAGACTGCTTTAACAACGTGGTAAACGACGTCCGCGTCAGTTGCGGTCGAGGAGACGAAGGTCGCGCCAACACCGAAGGTTTTGACGTCATCCGGGTTGCCGCGATACATGCCGCCCGGAATGGTGGCAACACGATAGTACGGGTTGTCAGCAACCAGTTTGTCGATGGCTTCGCCAGCAACTTCAACCAGAACGGAATCACATGCAGTGGTGGCTTCCTGGATCGAACCGGACGGATGGCCAACGGTGTAGATCATTGCGTCAATCTTGTTGTCGCAAAGCGCCTGGGACTGTTCAGCCGGCTTCAGTTCGGACGCCAGTGCGAAATCGTCAAGGGTCCAGCCTTTGGCTGCCATAACGATGTCCATGGTGTCGCGCTGACCCGAACCCGGGTTACCGATATTCACACGCTTTCCTTTGAGATCGTCAAAGGTTTTGATGCCGGCATCTGCACGGGCAACAACGGTGAACGGCTCGGGATGGATGGAGAAGACCGCACGAAGGTCTTCGAACGGACCAACCTCTTTAAAGGCTTTCTCACCATGCAGCGCATAGTACTGAATGTCAGACTGGGCAACACCAAGGTCCAGCTCGCCGGAACGAATGGTGTTGATGTTGTAGGAAGAACCACCAGTGGATTCAACCGAGCAACGAATGCCGTGCTCTTTACGATCCTTGTTGACCAAACGGCAAATCGCGCCACCGGTCGGGTAGTAAACGCCCGTCACGCCACCGGTACCGATGGTGATGAAACGGTTTTCCTGTGCTGATGCCTGACCAGCAAAAAGCGATGCGCCAGCAATAGCTGCGACTGCAGTCGCTACTGCAATTAGTTTTTTCATTAGGATTAGCTCCCTTGTACACCCTGTTATAAGGCATCCTTCCATTCGTCCTTGGAACAGAAGAATTTCTTGAAAACACCCAACATAGTAGATGTTTTGACGCCGGGATTATAGGTTCCAGCTTGATGAATTAAAAGCCCATAACCCCGAAGCTCCTGATATTTCGCTGATTATTTCATTATGATATGCGTTTAAACTGTGGCTCCTACCATACCGGTTGCATGAGGCATTTCGCCTGTTCACCTGTCGCGATTTTACGCCCCATCAAGCGACAACCCTCACGCGCCTGAGCAATCAATTCAGCATTGTCCGACGCTGGCGATCCGTCAACCTTAAGATGATTATTCTCAAACCCTATGCGCGCATGACCACCAAGACCGGCACCGGTCAAAATACAGGCATTCTCAAATGCCCCGAATGCACACAACATCCATTCGGATATATAGGAACTCGTTCCAAGGAATGGCAACAGCTCGGCCGGATCGGATATCTGTCCGACTGTGTAACGCCCCAGAACGAATAGAACCGGGAACTTTTCGCCCGGAAGAACCCCGATTTCGACCAACTGGTTAAAGCGCACGACGTCCTCGGGCGCATAGAGGATGAATTGCGGCAAGATGCCTGCTTCGCGCATGAATTCGAAAAACACCTTCAAGGCGTTCAGGTCTGCATCAATCGGCGCAATTTCCCGAACCGCAATTGATACCGCATCGGGAACAAGGTCGCGGATCATCGCCATCTGATCGCGCGCGCTATACATTCCGACGGCCTCGGTCGTCACCTGCAACAGCATATCCGGTCCGACAGCCGCCCGTACCTCGGTCAGCATTTCGCGATAGCGGCCAACATCGAGACTGTGTTTCTGGTCATCATCACGTACATGAAGATGCATCATCCCCGCCCCGGCCTGTTTGCAGGCCAAGGCTTCCCGGGCAACCTCGGTGGCGGAGATCGGAATATTGATCAGATCCGCCTTGGTTTTCCGGGCTCCATTTGGTGCTGATGCAATCAGAAACGGTGTTTCGCCATAGACCATCATGAAAGTCCCTCGGCTGCAAAGACGTCATCAAGCGCCGCACCAAACAGATCAACGATCTTTGCAACATCGTCTTCTGTCACGATAAATGCAGGGGCAAACAGCACGTGATCCCCACGCACCCCGTCAATCGTCCCCCCCATCGGATAAGCCATCAATCCACGGGCAAATGCCGCTTTCTTGATCTTGGCATTGATCTTGAGCGACGGATCAAACGGCTCTTTGGTTTCACGGTTCGCAACAAGCTCGACACCACGGAAAAGACCGCGCCCGCGAATATCCCCAACAAAGGGATGCTGACCAAATTTGTCCTGCAACCCATTCACAAGGTTTTCCCCCTGCGTGACCACATTTGCCAAAAGATTGCGTTCCCGAATGACACGCTGGGTTGCCAGTGCTGCGGCACAGGCTGTTGCATGGCCCTGATAGGTATGGCCATGCTGGAAGAAGCCCGACCCGGTGGCAATCGCATCATTGATCTTTTTGGAAACCAGAACCGCACCGATTGGCTGATAACCGGCACCAAGCCCCTTGGCGATGGTTTGCAGATCGCCGGAAATGCCTTCCTGTTCGATGGCATGCAAAGTCCCGGTCCTGCCCATCCCGCACATGACTTCATCAAGGATCAGCAACACGCCATACTGATCGCAAATCTCGCGGATACGCTTGAAATATCCCGGTACCGGAGCAAGCGCACCAGCAGTCGCGCCAACAACCGGCTCGGCGACAAAGGCAGCAACATTATCCGCACCAAGTTCAAGAATGGCGGTTTCAAGTTCGTTCGCAACGCGAAGGCCATAGGCCTCTGGCGTTTCATCAGCCCGCTGATCACGATACTGGTAAACCGGTGCGATATGGCTTGCGGTGATCAGAAGCGGTTCAAACTGTTTACGCCGCCACATATTGCCGCCAACCGACAGCGCGCCCAGTGTATTGCCATGATAGGACTGACGCCGGGCAATAACGTATTTGCGCTCCGGCTGGCCTATCTCAAGGAAGTACTGCCGCGCCATCTTAAGGGCCGCTTCGGTTGCCTCGGACCCGCCGGAAACGAAATAGACCTTGTCAATACCGGCCGGTGCATTGGCGACCAGTTCGTCAGCCAGTTCTTCCATGGCGTCTGATGAAAAGAACCCGGAATGGGCATAGGCAATTTGATCGATCTGGGCATGCATTGCTGCACGAACGTCCGGGTCGGAATGACCAAGGCATGAAACAGCGGCCCCACCGCAGGCATCAAGATAACTCTTGCCCGTCTCATCAAAGATATAAACACCCTCTCCGCGCACGGCACGTGGCGGGGTCGCGATGCTTGTACGATGCAAAACGCGGGTCGACGCATTGGGAACTGTTTTGGTGTTTGACGCAGTTGTCATGTTCGGAAATTCCGTAAGAGCCCTGAACCTAGTTTTCAAAATAGGTATCAAAGGCAGCAAGTTGTTCTTCTGCAGCAGAAATCCGTTGCAGGGCCTTTTGACCGCCGCGCGCGACAAGCAGCGCAACAAGCGCCTGCATGACCGACAAAGCGGCGGTAAAACTCTGGAAAAAGGATTGCGACGTGTCACGAACAACCAGTTTGGTCATGGCTTCAAGCGCAATCGGGGAAACATCGGAATCGCTCACCGCGATCACCGGGCAATGCTGGGAGCGTGCAAAATCAACTGCGCGCACCGTGTCACGGATATAGGGTTTTGCCCCGACCGCAATCATCAGGTCACGGCGACCAATCCCGCGCAATTCATCCCCGAACGCGCCGGAATGACCATCAACCAGCACCCCGTTGTCACGAAACAGGCGATAGGCATAAGCAAACTGATAGGCCGCAGGATAAGCAGCCCCGCGCCCGACAATATAAACATGACGGGCATTTTCGATTGCCATACAGGCTTCGATCATCCGCGCGCTGAGATCAGGACTGAATGCCGCACTGATATTGTCAATTTCCGTACGCGCGATACTTTCCAGCAGATGCTCGTCGCGATTGGCATCATTTTCCGTGCTTTGGGTTTCGCGGGCGCGCTGGGCGTAGCTGGCGGGTTGATCAAGCAGTCTCGTCTGATAGTGATCGCGAAATTCTTGCCAGGTCTCGATCCCGATGGCCCCCATCAGCCGGGTAATGGTGCTTGGCGGCACACCCGCCGCCGCCGCAAGCGCGCGCATCGAACGCAAGGCAACCTCATTGGGATGATCAAGGATATAGCGCGCAGCTTTCTGCATCTGCGGACTAAGCTTGGCGTAGCCCGAGATCAGTTTTTCGCGCAAATCAGAATACAAACCCATCAACCAGGCACCTCTGCACAACAGGACACATGAAATTACGCCACAAGATGCGCGACATCGCAACATATGTTTCAAAATTACACGACATGAAACACATGTTTCATCACAGTGTTTCATGCGTTTAAAGTCCGCCACGCTGGCGAAATTGAAAAACCATGGACTTATTAGAAAAAACTGTAACAATAATAAGAGTCACTCAAGGAACCTGAGCGTTTCAGATAAAAAGAATATTTGTGCCGTTTGGTAAGGGACTGGGCACCGAATCGGTAGGTGGCCAATGGAACATCAAATCATCAACGCGCTTGCGCAAACACAAGCAGGCATTGCGCTTTTTGACGCTGACGAACGGATTGTCTATGCCAATCCGGCGTGGGAACAATTAATCACGGGCGTTGCCGAAGAAGACCTGATCTTCAACGAAACCGAACTTGCCGATGGCGGCATGATTTCAATCTGCTTTGTTAAGCCACAACACGTCCCGCTTGATAAGATCAATCTTTCGAACTCGGCCAATGATGCCAAAATCGGGACTGTGATCATTGCCGATGACAGCGAAAGTAACCGTATGGTCGCCCGCCGGATCCTTCAGGCCGAGGGATACAGCATCGTCGAAGCCAGCAACGGTCAGAGCGTTCTGAACATGTTGCGTCGGGGGGTGAATGCCGATTTGATCCTGATGGATGTCGAAATGCCCGACATGGACGGCTTGCACACAACTCGCCGGATCCGTCACATGCCCGGCCCCGTATCACAGACCCCGATCATCGCCCTGTCGGCCCATCAATCGCGTGACTGGAATGTTATTGCCCGGCAGTCCGGTGTTGATGAATTCATCAACAAGCCAATCCAGCGTGAAAAGCTCATTGAAACCATGCAGGACCTGATTGCGCGCACGTCGGGTGCCGCAAAAAATGCAAAAGCGACATCCTCCCCCCCGCCACATCTGCGCAGCAAAAGTGCCCGCCTTGGTCGTCCTTCCCGCCCGGAATCCCTGACCAGTCCGGTACTGGATATCCGGGTGTTGGAACAACTTTACAATGATGCCGGCGAGGAGGGTGCTCGTTGTGGCATTGACATCTTTATCAATGAAACGGAATCCCGACTGGTCAAGATCGACAAGGCATTGTCCGAGGACGATCTGAAAACAGTCCGCAACGAAGTTCACGCCCTTAAAAGCACGTCGGGGACGTTTGGTCTGCGCCAACTGTCCGAACTTTGCGAGACGACCCAGTCCATTTTCGAGGATGCCGAATTTGACGAAGACCGCGTGCTGGCACTGTCACGTCAGGTTGTCCAGCTTGCACCAACGGCATTGACTGCTTTGAACCTGTATCGACGGTCACGCCATATCGGCAGCAACAACACGATCTGATTTCTGCCCGGGTGATTTCTGTCTGGTGTGCTCAAGGATATCACCACGCGGCCCGTCAATCATTTCCCAGATATTCCACACCATTAATGCCCAAACAGTCAATGTCATGTCCGCGTCCCGACCGGATGTCGCACGCGTCCAGCACATCCTTTGCCGTTCCTTTGGCAGACCGGCTTCACCAAACACCGCATTTAAAATACTGACGTCATCACCCCAAAGGTACGTGCCCAGTTTGGCAAGCCAGTCCGCCAGTGGTGGATTAAACCCGATCTTGCGATTGCCAAGATGCCAGGCAGGAAAATAGTCCCCTATGACGTCACGCCAGACCGATTTCGCCCCATCCCGCAAATGCTGTGTTGCAGAAATCGCCGCAGCAGACCGGATCACGTCATAACCAAGCAATGGCGGGCGATATTCCAGCCCGAATGCCATGCCGCACCGGTCCGACATTACAAGCTGATTGCCCGGCAATGTCACATCCCGGTCAAACTGCATCATCTGATCGGCAAGATTGCCGTTCTGCATCAAGCTGTCTGTTATTCCGGCAAGCTCTGTCTCAAACTCCGGCACGGCACAGCGACTGTTCCAGACGTCAAATGCCGACCGCAGATCATCACATCCACCCGAAAGAAACCGCACCAATTCACGATGGCTTGTCCATTTGCCAATCCTGGCTGCCCCCTGTCGCAAAGGTCGCGGGACATATTGCCAATACCGGTCATACAAAAATGCGGCGCGATATCTGGGATAGCCGCCAAACAGCTCATCCCCGCCATCACCAGTCAGACAAACACGGACATCCTGCCCAACCCGCGATGACAATCGCTGCATCAAGACAATCGACGGATTGGCAAATGGCGCACCAACCGCCCCCAGCCCAGCAATCAGTTCATCATATATTTCGTGCCCGGTTTTCGGGGCACGAACGATGCAAAGCGTTTGCCCCAAATGATCACAAAGCTTTCGGGCAGCATCGGTTTCATCACGGGCCGGATCGTCAAACCCCATGACGAATGCCGGTGGCAAGTCCCGGCCCTGTTCGCGCGCGATATCACAGGCAATCGCCGATATCCCGGCACTGTCAAGCCCGCCGGAAACCAGACATCCAAGCGCACAATCGACATCCATCGCATCCGCGACCGATTGCCTGACCTTCTGACGCAGATCAGAAACCCTGTCAAAAGACGTCGGCTTGGCACTTACATTCTGTGCCGGATGGGTAATCTTGCTTCTGGTGATCGCGCCATTCTGCCAGCAGATGACGGATCCGGGCTTTAAGAGTTCGATACCCATAACGCCACTTGCCGGTGCAGGCACAAATAGATGGGCCAGATAGCGTGCCCTGATCGTTTGATCGAACCGAAGACTTTGCACTTCACCAAGTGCCCCCAGTTCCGAAGCAAATGCCAGATCACCGGTCGGGCTGCTGTGGCAGACATAAAGCGGCTTGATCCCGACCGGATCGCGCGCCAGCCACAAGCTGCGTTCCCGAACATCCCAGAACGCAAGTGCATACTGCCCCGATAATACACCGAGTGTATTGGCAATATCATCGCCCGCCATGACGGCACGGGCCAACAGATGCAAAACCAGTTCCGCATCATTCTGGCTCTGCATGTCCGCACCATCCCGGACCAAGTCGGCGATCTTACGCCGGTGTCCGGCGATGTAGCCATTGAACACTAGAACAAACCGCCCATCAGCGGTCACAAATGGCTGATGGGCTGTGCGTGTCGGGTCCGTGGTGATCAGTCGTGCACATCCTAACGAAATGGCACCATCCGGATCAGACCAGATCGCGGTATTGTCGGGGCCGCGATGGGCAAGTTTGCCCAGGATACGCGCAAGTGCGGATTGACCATCTGATGCAGTGATCCCGGCAATTGCGCACATGGCTGCTAAGCCATCTCATCCGGTTCAGAACCATCATCGGGCAGGTTGTCATAACCCTGCCCGTTTATGCGGTTCTGAAGATCACGCAGGATGTAAAGCCGAAGGGCACTGGAAAGGTTGCCTTCCCGTTCGGAATCAATTTCGACCACCAGTTCCGCCAGTGTAAGGTCCCGGCGTTCGGCAATTCCGACCAGTTCCTGCCAGAAAGCATCTTCAAGCGAAAAACTGGTTCTGTGGCCTGCAATTGTCACTGATCTTTTACGAACGGTGTCATCCATCGGCGTTTATATCTTTTCATGTCTGGGAAAAACGAACATGATTTCAAATGCTTTCCGCCATGATAGGGCATCGTCATGAAATTCATACATCTTTCCGATCTTCATATTCTTGCACGCAATGACCTGTCACGTAAGCCGGATGCCGCGGCAACCCTGCGCAAGGTTATCGGTGAAATCAACACCCACCATCACGATGCCGAAATCTGTGTGATTACCGGTGATATCACGCATCGCGGAACAGCCGAACAGTATGAACATGCCGTCAATATCCTGTCCGAACTTGCCATCCCCTATCTGATCATTCCGGGGAACCATGACATTCGCGAAGCTTTCCGCGACGCCTTTCCGACCACGTCGGTTGATGCCAACGGCTTTGTCAATTTTGGCCAGACCTTTGACGGGGTGCGGTTTGTCATGATGGACAGCATCGTGCCGGGTGATCATCACGGCACCCTGTGCGAAAGACGTCTGGCCTGGCTGCGTGACGAACTTGCCGCCCATCGCGATACGCCGACGTTCCTTTTCATGCATCATCCACCGTTTGAGATGGGCCTGCCCTTCATGGATACGATCCGCCTTGATGTTGAGCACGAACTGGGTGAAATCGTGCAGGCAAACCCGCAAATCAAGCATCTGTTCTTTGGGCATTTACACCGGCCTGCGACCGGCACTTGGCTTGGTGTACCGTTCGTTCTGGCCAACAGCACCCAGTGCGGCGAACCACTTGATTTCCGTCATAAAAAGGAAGAAGAGCTCGAAGACCGCAATCCGCTTGGTCCGGGATACGGCATTGCCTTTTCCGATCCCAAGGGCGGGCTTCGCTATCACTTTGATTTTGTGAAGTTCGATATGGGTGCCTGATCAGGCCGCAATTGTACCCCGATCCCATTCAGTACGGACAATCGGGTCTTCTTCTTGCACGGCCTGACGTGTCCGCAGTTGATCAAACGCTTCACCATCCATCAATTGCGACAGCGCCCAGACGGCACTGGCGCGGATCAGCGCACTCTCATCACCCAGCAAGACGGTAATTCTGGGGATCAGACCTTCCGACCCGCTATTGCCCGCCGCGATCAAAACATTGCGCAAAAACTTTGCCCGACCGATCCGCTTGATCGGTGATCCGCTAAAGAATGCGCGAAATGCCTCATCATCAAAATCAAGGAAATCGGCCAGACGCGGCGCAGTGAGTTCCGCGCGCGGAATGAATGCGAGCTCTTCTGTTCTGCTCGCAAACTTGTTCCAGGGACAGGCTGCCAGACAATCATCACAGCCATAAATGCGATTGCCCATCGCCTTGCGAAATTCAAGGGGGATGGGTCCATCAAGCTCGATCGTCAGATAGGAAATGCATTTGCGCGCATCAAGCTTATAGGGTGCCGGAAAGGCGTCCGTCGGACAGGCCGACAGACATTTTGAACAAGACCCGCAATGATCAATTTCGGGCTCGGCTTCGTCAAACGAGATCGTAGTAAAGACCTCGCCCAGAAACAGCCAACTACCAAATTCCCGCGACACAAGATTGGTGTGCTTGCCCTGCCAGCCGATACCCGACGACTGCCCCAGCGGCTTTTCAAGAACCGGGGCGGTATCAACAAAAACCTTTACCTGTTCGCGCCCGCCCGATTGCTCAACCAGCCACCGGGCCAGTTGTTTCAGGCGTTTCTTGATCAGATCGTGATAGTCCTTGTTACGCGCATAGACAGAAATCATCGCCCGGTCCGGGTAATCAAGCAACTCCATCGGATTTTCGGCCGGGCCATAATTGCTGCCCAGTACGATCACTGATTTGACGTCGGGCCACAGCATTTCCGGATCACGACGCCGTGGCAAACGTTCCGGATCATTCATCCATGCCATCGAACCGTATTCGCCACCGGCAACAAATTCATCAAGGCGTTGCTGATTACGCGGATCAATCTGCGGACGCGCCACACCACAGACATCAAAGCCGATTTCGCGGGCTTTGGCCTTAAGCATTTCCAATGTGATCTGGCGTTCAGTCGTTGTGGTCATGTTTGCGGGTCGGTGTTCTGTACAAAGCGATCTCTCTTTATCGTGCTTTATATAGGTTTGCCGACAAAACGCAAAAGGCCGCAGCGTCATGCTGCGGCCTTTGAATGCTGATCAAAGAAAGATCAGAAGCGATAACGAAGCGTTGCAAGGATCGAACGCTCTTCACCGTAGTAACAGTTATCCGACCACTGTGTGATCAGGCACGAGGCCACATATTCCTCATCAAGCAGGTTGTTTACATTGATGCGAAGGTCCGTGTTATCAAAGCCAACCTTGGCCATGTCGTAATTCAGTGCCAGATCAAAAATGGTATAATCGGGCACCGTAATCGTATTGGCTTCATTGCCCGCCATTTCCCCGACGAAGCGTGCACCTGCCCCGATGCTCAGCCCATCAAGAGCGCCCGAATGGAACCCGTAATCGCCCCAGATCGATGCCATATGTTCGGGAACCTGCATCGGACGTTTGCCGTCCTTGGTATCGCCCGGCGCATCATAGGCCGCGTCAGTATAAGTATAGGATGCGATCACACTGAGGTTTTCATTCAAATTTGCCCGCGCTTCAAGTTCGAGCCCCTGACTTTCGATCTCGCCAAGCGGATCATAGGCAAAGGTCGACGCGTTATAGATCGCGACATTATCCTGTTCGAGATAGAAGGCCGCGGCACTCAGCATAAGATTGCCGTTTTCGGGCTGATATTTCACACCCGCCTCATACTGAGTTCCCTCGGAAGGCTCAATCGGGTTGCCCGCAACATCTGAAGACAGGCTCGGATTAAAGGATTCCGAGTAACTGACATAGGGTGCGACACCATTGTCGAACAGATACAATATACCGGCCCGCTTGGTAAGTTTCTGGCGATCTTCGCCGGTTTTCTTGTTGGTCAGGCGATCAAGTTTTGTAGTTTCCACCCAATCCTGTCGCAATCCCAATGAAAGGCGCCAGTTTTCGTAGGAAAACTGATCTTCAAGATACAAACCCGCCTGTTCAAGCGTTCTGACATTGCTTGTCGTTGGTGCACCAAGTGTAACCCCGGGGTTTCCATAAGTCGGTGAAAACGGATTGATGTTCGAAGCAGACGGAAACTGCCAGCTATTTTCGGTCCGACGGTGCTGATAATCAAAGCCCATCAACACAGTATGATCTATATCCGCCGTTGCGAAATCGGCTTGCAGCTGGTTGTCTACGGCATATGCGCGCATGGTTTCATCACCACCGCCATAGGAACGCTTCAACTCGTCTGTCGAACCAACCCAGCCGGTCTGGTAAATCTGGTCAATATGGACGTCAGCATCGAGAAAACGAAAGTTCTGTCGCGCTGTAAAGGTCTCGTCGAAATCATGTTCGAACTGATAGCCGACCATATTCTGCGTTCTTTCGAAGGCCTCCAGCGATGGATCGCCATCAAAGAACCCGGTCGAGATATATTTGCCATTTCGCGGAAACAGGGTGCCTTCTGATGGCACACCGTTATGGGTTCCTCCTTCCGGATCTTTTTGCAAATAAGCCATCAGGGTGACGCGCGTATCATCTGTGAAGTTCGCCGTCAAAGACGGGGAAATCGCATAGCGTTCTTCTTCTGCACCTTCAAACTGGGTATCAGCAGCATCGGCCTTACCAACCAGGCGATAGGCCAGTTTACCTGCTTCATCAAGCGGTCCTGTCAGGTCAAACCCGACACCACGCTGATTGCGGTTGCCATAGGAAAGTTCGACTTCACCCTGTTGTTCGAATTGGGGCTTCTTGCTTGAAAGTGCGACAAGCCCACCCGGGGAGCTCCGCCCATAAAGAACCGATGCCGGGCCTTTGACAACATCGGCACGCTCAACGAAATAGGGGTCGACCTGCATCGAACTATAGGTCGAGTCATCACTCATGGTCTTAAGACCATCAAGGTAAATGTTGTCAATCGACCGGTCGACCAAGCCGCGCAAGATCACGTAATCGTAGCGGTTCGACGCGCCGACCTGCCCGGTAAAGGCACCGGGGGTATAACGCATCGCCTGCATGATGGTTTGTGACCCCTGATCTTCCATCTGATCACGTGTCACCACAGTAATGCTTTGCGACGTTTCAAGGATGGGGGTCGCCGTTTTGGTTGCAGCCAACGACTTCGTGGCAATGTAACCCGGTACCGGGCCGTCGGCCTTTTCGTCAACACTGTTTGCTTCAACACGGACAGCATCGGTGACATTTTCACCGCTTGTGGCAAGCTGTTCAATGGTGATCGTGCCACCATCCGTGTAGCGCCAGGTATATCCGCTCCCGCTTAAGAGCGTTCCAAGGGCGGCATCGACCGTCATCTCGCCCTTAAGCCCGGACACCTTCACATCCCCCAGCCCGTCCGAGGGAAACATAAGCTTCAAATTCGCCTGATCGGCAAATGTCGTTAGCGCCCGGTCAAGGTCCTGGGCCGGAATGTCGAGAAGAACCACATTCGACTGGGCGATTTCCGCACCGATTATTTCGGTTGTGCCGATTTCGGCAGCATTGCCCGATAGCGGACAAGCTAGAGCAATCCCTGAAATAACGGTGGTCGCCGCAAGACGTCGCATCCAGTCATTTCGTCCAACACCCCCTGAAATCACAGTCCGTTGGCCGCATGCCACAAGCTTCATCACATTCGTTGAATTCATCATAAGGCCTTTTTGGTTCAATTCCCCTATTGCGAATGATATTAAGAACCGAAATCATTCGCTTTACCTTGTGACGATTTCACCTGACGTGATTTGCACCCCCTTTTTCATTTTTTTGAAATTCTTTGAGAATAGCCCGAAACACGGTCCGAAATCGCACGACCGGGGCTAATAGATGACGGTCAAAAGCGGCAAGCGAACAAGCTTGGCACCCGTTGTCTGCTCCAGAGAATTAAGCAGCTCATCAAGCTCGGCGGTTTCAAAAACGCCGGTAACCCTGAGATTACGCAAAGCATCACGTGCAATAACGATGCGTTCGGATTTGTATCGCTGGACCTCGTCAATCACATCACCAAGCGGACGGTTATTGAAGATCAGCTTTCCGCGTTGCCAGCTGCCATAGGCAGCAAGATCAGCATCCTCGACCAGTTTCGGAACTGCACCATCCTGATAATAGGCTTGCTCACCGGCATTCAACCAAACAGAGCTGCCCGACCGGTTGCTGACCTCAACCACGCCTTCCTGAACGGTGACGCCAACGCAATCATCTTCGATCCGAACCCCATAAACAGTTCCAACCGCCATCGAAGCCCCATCCCGTGCTGTGACAATAAAGGGATGGCTGGCGTCCTTGGCGACATCGAAAATGACCTCGCCTGCGGCAAGATTCACCTGTCGGATATCGCCGGAGAAATCGATGGAAAAGGCCGATGATGTGTTCAGATGGGCAACCGTGCCATCCGGCAATGTTATGGTTCTGGAAACCCCGATAGCGGTGCTGTAATCCGCATTCCAGCGTGCCCATAAATCCTGCCCTTGAAGACTACCAATGATGATCAGGGCAAGCATTGCACAAAGCGAACCGACCATAACGCCCCAGCGTTTTGGTCCAAACGACATACGCCCTGTCATTGGCCGTTTGCGTCGCGTTGCCGGTCGACTGACGGATGTGGATGCCAATGTCGGTGAAGCCATCGCCAGATCGTGGTCGAGCCCGGACCAGTTTCGGGCCACCTCGGTCTCGTCAACCGCTCCGAAAAGCAATTCAGCTTCCCGGACGGCACGGGCATGATCGTTGCTTTGGGCGCACCAATGTTCAAATGCCTGGCGTTCCGCATCCGAAGCATCGCCGGATTGCAGACGCACCAGCCACTCGATGGCCTGATCGCTCAACGCGATCATGTCATCGTCATAGCCTTTCAGCACAGGCTGCTGATCTGCGGTTGCACCCGACGTCAAATGCCCATTCCCCGATCAAAATCCGTTCCCGTTCCCGACAAACGGCAATCTCTGTTTATAAGACGAACCAGCCAGGCGAATGATGCCATCAAAACTGACATTATTTTTCATCCCCGGCCAAAAGCGCGTCACGACAATGACGCAAGGCGCGGCCAATATATTTCGCGACCATACTGTTTGAAACACCAAGTTTGTCGGCAATCTCGGTGTGAGACATCCCTTCGACCCGAAACATCAGGAGTGCCGCACGCGCGTTATCGGGTAATTCTTTCAAGGCCCGGTCCAGCAGCATGATCTGTTCGCGCGACAGGTAAATCTTTTCCGGCCCAGGTTTGGGATCACTGATTTCCAGCGCCCCCTCGTCCCCGTCATGACGCGCAGAAAGACGTCTGTCACTTCTGATCTGGTCAATCGCAAGATTGCCCGCCACCCGGTAAATATAAGCCCGCGGGTTATCAATCTCGTCATCGGTGTCGGGCGTTTTGGCAAGACGCAAATAGGTGTCCTGCACGACATCGGCCGCGCGCTGGGAATCACCATTCAGCCTCCGGGTCAGAAACCGCAAAAGCTGTTCATAGTTTTCCTGAAAACTTGCAATGAGGACAGATGCGCTTTGACGCGCCATCGTCATTCCCAACCAAACCAGTGTCACAAAGCAGGCAGGCCCCCTGACATCTCCCTGACTTAGCAGGATCAATTGAAAATGACAATGAGAATAATTATCATTAACTGATGATGTGAAATAGCCATACCCAAAGAAAAAGGCTGCCCGAACAAGGCAGCCTTTCAAATTCATATGTTAACCGTTGTCCTGACGGGCCTAACCACGGCCGCGATAGGGTGCCACACCCTGCTCAGGAATCCAGACGCCTTCGGGGGCCGGGCCGGTCTGATAAAACACATCAATCGGAATACCGCCGCGCGGATACCAGTAACCGCCAATGCGCAGCCATTTCGGATCAAGTGTTTCAACAATGCGCTTGCCAACCTTGATGGTGCAATCTTCGTGAAACGACCCATGGTTACGGAACGAAGTCAGAAACAGCTTCAGCGATTTGCTTTCTACGAGCCAGTCACCCGGCACATAGTCAATCACGAGATGGGCAAAGTCCGGCTGACCGGTGATCGGGCAAAGCGACGTGAATTCCGGTGCGACAAAGCGCACACAATAATCTGTTCCGGCTTGCGGGTTCTGAACCCGTTCAAGAACGGCTTCGTCCGGGCTGGCAGGCTGTTTGGTGTCGCCACCCAGCATGGTCAGATTGTCGTATATGGTCTGATCGGCCATGGAATTAATCCTCGATAATTGGCACGGGATCGATATCCCCGCCTTCCTGTCCGGCATGAAAATCACGTGCAAATGCTTCCATCCGGCCTTCGGCAATGGCTTCGCGCATGCCGCGCATCAAATCCTGATAATAGGCAAGGTTGTGCCAGGTCAGCAGAACCGCACCCAGAATTTCACCCGCCTTGATCAGGTGGTGCAGATAGGCACGCGAATATTTCGTACAAGCCGGGCAGTTGCACTGATCATCAAGCGGGCGATCATCATCACGATGACGACCGTTCTTAAGGTTCAGGGTGCCGCGATGGGTAAAGGCCTGTGCATTACGGCCCGAACGGGTCGGAAGAACACAGTCAAACTGATCAATCCCGCGCATCACCGCACCAACCAGATCAGACGGCTTGCCAACCCCCATCAGGTAGCGCGGCTTGTTGGCCGGTAACATATCGACACAGAAATCAAGCGTATCAAACATGATCTGCTGGCCTTCACCAACTGCAAGCCCGCCAACTGAATGGCCCGGAAGATCAAGTTCGGCCAGCTTTTCAGAACTTTCACGGCGCAGGTTTTCAAAAACGCTGCCCTGCTGAATGCCATAAAGCGCATAGCCTTCGCGCTCGACAAAGGCGTCCTTTGACCGTTTGGCCCAGCGCATCGACATGCGCATGCTGTCAGTCGCCTGCTGTTCAGTTGCCGGGAACGGGGTGCATTCGTCAAAGGCCATGGTGATGGTCGAACCCAGAAGATGCTGGATTTCCATCGACCGTTCCGGCGTCAGGTTGAACTTGCGCCCGTCGATATGGCTTTTGAAGGTCACGCCTTCTTCGGTGATCTTGCGAAGCTTGGCCAGCGACATGACCTGATACCCGCCGCTATCGGTCAGGATCGGCTTGTCCCAGTTCATGAATTTGTGCAAGCCACCAAGACGCGCAATGCGTTCCGCGCCGGGACGCAGCATCAGGTGATAAGTATTGCCCAGAAGAATTTGCGCGCCCGTATCAACGACATTTTCCGGCAGCATGCCCTTTACCGTGGCAGCAGTTCCAACCGGCATGAAAGTCGGCGTATCAATGACGCCGTGCGCGGTGTGGATGCGCCCCAAACGGGCCTTGCCATCCTGGGCAAGCAATTCGTAGCGAAATTCGGTCATGACAGATTATGTCCGTGCATCAATTTTACTGGCGCATTCAAGCAGGCTGCAATCGCCATAAGAATAAAAACGGTATTCGTTCTCGATCGCGTGGTTATAGGCCGCCTTCATCCGGTCAAACCCGGCAAAGGCCGAAACCAGCATAAACAGGGTCGAACGCGGCAAATGGAAGTTGGTCAAAAGCATATCCACCGCCCGGAACTTGTAACCCGGCGTGATAAAGATGTCGGTTTCCGCTTCGAACGGTTCAACCACGCCGTCTTCACGTGCCGCACTTTCGAGCAAACGAAGTGACGTTGTCCCGACCGCAACAACACGTCCACCATTGGCACGCGTCTCGTTGATCAGATCAGCAATTTCCTTGCTGATGGATCCCCATTCGGCATGCATCTTGTGATCTTCTGTATCGTCAACCTTGACCGGAAGGAACGTCCCCGCCCCGACATGCAGCGTAATGGTGCGACGGTTAACCCCGCGCGCATCCAGATTTGCCAGAAGTTCCGGGGTAAAATGCAGCCCCGCCGTCGGGGCCGCCACCGCGCCGTCCTTTTGGGCAAAGATGGTCTGATAATCGGATTTGTCCTGATCATCGCCACCGGTCTCGCGACGGATATAGGGTGGCAGCGGCATCACACCGTATTTCTCAAGGGCCGCGATCAGATCGGCACCCGACCGGTTGAATTTCAGCGTAACCTCGCCGCCATCCTTCTTATCAAGAACCTCGGCCTCGAATTCGTCATTGACCTTGAAGGTTTCACCGATCCGAAGCTTTTTGGCAGGCTTTGCGAATGCAACCCAGGTTCCCAGGCCTTCCTGCTTGTGCAGGGTCACTTCGACCTTGGCATCACCGCGCTTGCCAAACAAACGTGCCGGGATAACGCGCGTGTCATTGGAAATCAGCAAATCGCCCGGACGCAGAATATCGGGCAGCTCGCGCACGATACGGTCATGCATGCCATCGGCAGACAGATCAAGCATACGCGCAGCGTCACGCGGGTTTGCCGGATGTTCTGCAATGCGTTCGCGTGGCAATTCGAAATCGAACAGATCGACTTTCATGGATCGGGGTAATTCCGGATTATGGGACAAACAATTGAAGGGGCGTTTTATGCGCCCCTTCGTTTAAAATCACAAGGTGTTGCGCGACATATCAGCCCTGTGCCGGTTCCGCATTCAGGCGCGGTGTCACCACAGCCATCAACAGACGGAACGGCGCAAGACAGGTCAGCGCCATGATGACCTTGGCGGTAAAATCACCCAGCGCCCAAGTGTCCCACGGAAGACCTGTACCGGCAAACGCGATCGAGAAGAACAAGGCGGTATCCACCGCCGAACCGATCCCCGATGACACCAGCGGTGCTTTCCACCAGGTTGCCTGACGCAGCTTGTCAAAGATCGTCACATCAAGCATCTGGGCAATCAGAAAGGCCGAACCCGACGCAATGGCAATGCGCGTGTCTGCAAAGATAAGCGACAACACAACTGCCAGTGCAAAGCCCGCCAGCACGACAATGCGCGCAGCCCCCGCACCGCGTGCGCGGTTGGTCAGATCGGTCACAAGGAAGGCTACCGGATAGGTGAAGGCACCATAGGTCAGCCAATCCGCCAGAACACCCGGCAGCGGGTATTCAACAAGAATGTTCGACGCGACAACAGTCGCCGCCATGGCGAGAACACCGAAAATGATCGCTTTCATCGTCTTGTCCTTCAACAAGGTGAACCCACGCATAACAAATCTCGCGGCCCACCTTACTGGGCGACGATCAGGACCGGGTTCTTTTCAACTTTGGTTGCCGGGTGTTTACGCCCAAGCCCCAAGAGGGTCAAGGAAAAACGGCGATCAGGGAAACCCTGACCGCCGCTGCAGATCGCTGCAAGTCGCCCCGGGGAAAGTGGGACGCCGTGCCGCGAAACTTTATTCTTTTGCGATTACAGCATGATACCACGAATGGTGAAGAACAGTAGCGCGCCAAGGAAGGCACCAGCCGGAACCGTCACCACCCAGGCTGTCGCAATCGTCACCGCATAGCGGCGACGCACCAGAAGACGCTTGCGCATTTTCTGTTCTGCTTTTTCAGCTTCGTTCGGATCAATCTGGCGCAAGGCTTCAAGATGTTCGTCCGCCTGCAGGTCGTCGGGCTTGTCAACCAGCATTGGCGATGCGACCTGACGACGACGATGCGATAGGCTTTCACGCAGGAAGCCGACACCAAACACCGCGCCAACCGCAATATGGGTCGAACTGACCGGAAGGCCGAGTGCCGAGGCCACAATCACCGTCAGTGCTGCCGACAGAGCCACCGTATAGGCACGGATCGGATCAAGCTTGGTAATCTTTGATCCAACCGTCTTGATCAGTTTAGGACCAAACAGGATCAGACCAGCCGAAATACCAATTGCGCCGATAACCATAACCCAGATCGGAATGGGGGCCGATGTCACGATCTGACCGCTATCGACACCCGACACAATGGCCGCCAGTGGACCGATTGCGTTCGCAACATCGTTCGAACCATGGGCAAAGGAAAGAAGGGCTGCCGAAACCACCAGCGGAATTCGGAACAGCGATGCGATTTCCTTGCGACGCCCTGTCATGGTTGCCGATGCACGATGAACCGCCTTGCGCACCGGAAGGACCGTAATGAAGAAGGCCGCAATACCGATTGCAATCACAACCGATGTATCTGCTTTCCAGAGTTTCTTGACCCCCTTCATCATCAGATACATCGAGAAGGCAGAGACCATAACACCAACCAGGATCGGCACCCATTTGCGGGCAGCAGCAACACGGTCTTCTGTATAGATGATACGGAATTTGATAAAGGCCAGGAAACCAGCGGCGATCAAACCGCCAAGTACCGGGGAAATCACCCAGCTGGCAGCAATCGTCCCCATGGTCGGCCAGTTCACAGCATCAATGCCGACGGCTGCCATCCCGGCCCCCATAACACCGCCGACGATGGAATGGGTGGTCGATACCGGCGCACCAAGCCAGGTCGCAAGGTTCAGCCAAAGTGCTGCGGCCAGAAGGGCGGCCATCATTGCCCAGACAAAGGTCTGCGCATCAGGCATCTGGTTTGGATCAATGATCCCGTTCTTGATCGTTCCAACGACATCGCCACCGGCGATGATCGCACCGGCGGCTTCGAACACAGCCGCAATCAAAAGGGCACCAACCATGGTTAGCGCCTTGGAACCGACCGCCGGACCAACATTGTTGGCAACGTCGTTGGCACCGATATTCAGCGCCATGTAACCGCCGATCACAGCAGCCGCGATCAGGAAGCCACTTTGCGGCAAGCCACCCATGTGAAAGGCGACAAACGCACTACAGGCAATCAGGAAGACAATGGCAAGACCAAGCTTTGCGCTGATCGAGGCAGTGGCCCCCATCCCCGCATCCATGCGCTTTTGCCACTTGAGGTCCTTATCCAGAGCAGTTTTTTTAACCGACATAATCAACCGTTACCATCAAAGGGAATCGACGCGCGGATCATGTCGAAGCCGGACCCGTTTGTTAAGGTTTTTTTGCCGTTATATTACGATGACCTGTCAAGCATCTGAGGTTAAACGAAAAACGGCCCCGCATGTCGGGGCCGTTCTCGCTGACTTTAGCCCGTCAGGGGATTACCGACCAAACTGGTTCAAAAGACCTTTCAAGAGCCCTTTTGCCGCATCTTCGGCCGATCCGCTGCCTGAACCCGAACCACCGCTGCTTGATCCGCTTCCGCCAAGCGCCTTGTCGAGAATGTTATCAAGAACCTTCACCGCGATCTTGTCCATGCGACCGGTGATCACAGGATCATCGATCTTGCCTTTGGCATAGACGCTAAAGGGCGGCAGTTCTTCGATCTTTTTGGAGAAATCGAAATCAGCAGTGGTGTCCATCACCCATTTCGGCAGATCAAGTGTTGCATCGGCATCCGCCGTCCCGACCCGCGAAAGGGCTTCGACGCGGGTGGTCTTGGCAATACCGTTTGTGATGGCAATATCGCCTTCAAGCGACTGCAGAAGATCATTATTGCCGACCCCTTCAACCACCATGGCTTGTGGCCCCTGACGCAACAGAGCTTCAATATTCAGCTTCGGATCACTTGACCGCTTGCTTGCATTGCTAAACCGGACTTCGGTCAGGACCAGATTGGCCGTGCCATTCAGCGCAGAAACCAGACGACGTGAAGTATTGCCCGATGCCTTGACATCGAATTTAAGGTTCGCACCGCCAATGACAGTGTCATTGGCAACCTTGATCGGTGTCAGCTTTTCAATCCGCGCCTTGTCAAGGCCGCCCTTAAGGGCAAGTTGCGGAACATCACTGTTACGGGCATCGAACGTCCCATCAATACCAAGATCACCATCACCCAGAAGCCCCTTAAGGTTCGAGATGGTCAAAAGCCCCTGCACAAGGTTTGCCTTAAGGTCCGGCTTCACAAGGCTGTAGGCGTCAAAATCAAGCTGATCAAGGGCGATGGCGATATCCGCATCAATCGACCGCAGGGCCGATACGTCAATAATCGTATCATCCCATGGTGTCCCGTCACGCGCATCGACATTGGTCACCTTCATGCCCGAAGGCAGATTAAAGGCAGCCTTGCGCGGCCCGCTACCCGCGCCGGGCATCAGGCTTGCGCGTTTTTCGGCAGGCAGGAACGGATCAACCACAAGGCTTCCGCCCGAAAGTGCGACCGAAAGTTTCGGCTGTGCCTGTGATGCATCAAATGTGACCTTGCCCGCTGTTTCAAACGCACCAACCACAAGCTTCAGACCATCAAGGACGATATTCTGAGCATTGCCCTTGACCGCACTTGAAACGGCAAACCGCCCCAGATTGCCCGACGGGGTATATGTCGGCGCGACAAGATCAAGTGCGCGGTTCAGGCTTGACGCCTGAATGGCAAGTTTGCCGTCCAATCCGGGATTTTCACCCAGCATCTGCGAAACAACACCATCAAGGGCGACCTGCATCAACGGATTGGAGACATCAAGTTTAAGGGACGGCCCGGTAACCGGACCATTCAGACCAAGATTTGCCTGAATGCTTTTATAGCTGCTTGCCGGTGCCGGAAGCGTAATCCCGGTCAGCTTTGCAAAGGGCTCAAGCGTCTTGGCTGTTACCCGAACAGACAACCCGTCAAAGGCAGGAACATCTGCCGACCCGTTGAAGGTGCCCTTGGCAGATGCGGCAAGCCCAGCTGCATCAGAGACAGCAAGATTGGTCAGGGTAATGTCTCGGCCCTTGATGCTGCCATCAATCATGATGCCGCGCACGGCAACACCTGATGAGATGACTTCGTCGGCAGCAAGACGGTAGTTTGCCGCCAATCCGTCAAGCGGCGCCAGGGCATCCCTGATGACCTTGACCATGTCTTCCTTGACCGCAGAAGACTGCGCAGCGCTATCAGTCGACGCACCACCTGCTGTGGCACCACCTGAAGCAGTATCTGACGACGTTGTTGCAGCGTTATCATTTGCCGGTGCGCTTGGCATATATTGATCAAGATTGATGCGATCAAGCTTCAACCCGATGCCGAGTGCCGGAAGCCCTTCCCCACTCAGATTGGCGACCACCGCACCACGAATGGCGGTGTCATCAATCCGCAGATCAAGATCAGAAATATTAAGCTGATCAGGCGTTCCCTTGATCCCGCCGGTCAGGGAGAACCGGCGCAGTCGATCTGCGCGTATGCCATCGACATCAACACCAAGCCAGCGAATCACAGCCCGGATATTTTCAGATGCAACTTCATAGCTTAATGCCGCCGACAGTTCCGGCTTCTGACCGGAAATGCTGCCAAAGACGGCCAGATCCGTACCCCCCGGAAGACCGGCGGACACCTCATTAAGCGTAACCTTGCTATCCGCGATCGCGGCATTGATACGCGCATTATGCACAGGCGTCTGATTATAGATCAGGGTTTCGACTTCAAAGTCGATAGATGCCGTCAGGTCAGACGGAATGGCGGGCGCATTGGCTGCCTTGCCGTTATTTACCAAGCTTTGCGATGGAATGGATTGAGCTGCACCATTGGCACCCTTTGATCCATTCGTGTCTGCATCGGCCTTATCCGGGGAACCGGATGCGGCAGCGGAACCGGATGAAGGTGCCGCCTTGCCGTCACCCATATCAGCCAGAACAAGAATGCTATCAAGATCAAGCTGATTGAACCGCAATGCGACATCCGCGCGCATGCTCGGTTCCTGATCAATCGCAATCGCACCCGATCCACGGGTTTCACCAAAGCGGATCGACAAATCATTCAGCGTGACGGATTTGGCATTGGCGGCAATATGCCCGCCAAGGTTAAAGGGCTTGGCGGCGATATCGGGGATATCCGCACCATCACCTGCAACGCGCAGTGCTGCCTGACGGAGATCGTCGAAATTACCATCAATCTGGCCATCAAATCCCGGATTATCCGAGGACAGATCAACCCGACCACCAACCGTAATACCGCCATCTACCTTGTCGATGCCCAGTTTCAGGCTGACCGGGAAAGGTGCAACCTGACTGATCTGACCAACATTAAAGCCGAATGTCAGCGGGATACCGCGATAAAAAACATACCCTTCACCCTCAAGCGGACCATTCAGGCTGTCTGCCGATACACCAATGGTCAGGCCTTCGATGCGTTCTTCCGAACCCGGAGCACGATAGATGATGGTCGCGTTTTCGATCTCAAGTCGGTCGATCTTGATCGTGCTGGCGATATCGCTGCCTGCGGCATCGTCAGATCCGCTTGCCGGGTTATCGGCACCTGTCTGTGGTTGTACTGGCGTCTGAGAGCCACTTTCGGGCATCGTAATCGTACCTGCATCCGGCCCGGAACGTGCGGCTTGTCCCGGATCGAAGACCAGATTGTTGCTGCCATCTTCGAATGTCTCGATCGCGATTACAGGGTCGATCAGACTGACTTCCTTGATCTGAACATTGCCCGTCAGAAGCGGCATCAGGGCAACCGACACACGCACCTCTTCGATTGACACCATGTCGGCGTCCTGGGCACCAGGCAGATTGCCAAGGCTGACCTGGCTTGCCGAAAGCGACGGCGACGGGATCAGCGACATGGACAGATCGCCCTCAAGAACAAGCTCCCGCCCCGTGGCATCGCGCACGGCTTGGCTGATCTGTGCCTTGTAGCCATTCCAGTCAATCAGGGAAGGAATGATCAGCAGTGCTGCGACAAGCACCACAACTAATGCACCGATTACGGCAAGGATCTTTTTCAACAGTCAGGCTCCGCTCGCTCACAAGGTCATTCTGCACGTCGCAGTGACCTTCAATGATTTGATTTTAAGTCTAAAAGCATAGGGCTCGTGACAGCTCTCGCAACAGAAAATGGCAACAGAATGTTGCATTCTTCACAGTTCGTCATTTGCACCTGAATATAATGACTTGCCTGCCATCGAGGTGCGCCTTCGGTATCCCGTCTGTTTCATGTGAGAGGCCAAAGGTTCGGCATCAAGCGACAATTTAAAATTTCGAGATTTTAATAAGTAAAAACAACTCCGTAATTAACGGAAAGAACAGCCCAATTCAGATTGATGCGCATGGGTTGCTTCCGGATACGGCGGGCAAAGCCAACAGGACGCTAGAAATCCCTGATTAAAATGATACATTTTACAAAACAACAAATTCAATCCTGACTTTCATTTCTGCCGAAAGTTTGGCGCGCTTCAAGGCGACAGGGAGGATAAAATGGCCGAGACAATAATCGAAACCCCGGAAAACACGGTCGAACCAAGCCTGCATGGCATCACCATCCGCACCATCACAACAGACCAGTCCGGCTCCTGGTTGCAGGCCGGATGGCGCGACTTCAAGCAAACACCGGCCATTGGCCTGACCTATGGTGCTTTTTGCGTTATTGCCGGATGGCTTGTTGTGCTGAGTATCTTTCAAACCGGCCAACCCTATCTGACTTTGCCACTGGCCGCCGGGTTCATGCTGCTGGCCCCGCTGGTTGCGGTTGGTCTGTATGAAACCAGCCGGCGGCTTGAGATGGGTGAAAATGTCACCATCTGGCACAGTCTGAACGGTTTCCGACGTAATCCCGGTCAGATCGGGGCCATCGGCGTTGTCCTGATGCTGTTCTTTCTGGCCTGGACGCGTATTGCGATGCTGCTTTTTGCATTGTTTTACAACGGCACAATGCCGTCACTTGATGTCCTGATCTGGGAAACATTCTTTTCACGTGATGCCATGACCTTCCTGATCACTGGCAGCATCCTTGGCGGGGCACTGGCATTTATTGTCTTTGCCATATCGGTTGTCTCGATCCCGCTTCTGGTGGATCGCGACGTTGATGTGATCAGTGCCGTGATTATCAGTGTAAATGCGTTTCGCAAGAACTGGAAAGTTCTGGTCGGCTGGGCTGCTGTGATTGCCATTCTGGCTGCATGCGGCATGGTTGTCCTGATGTTCGGACTGGCCGTTATCATGCCTCTTCTGGGCTATTCAAGCTGGCATGCCTATCGCGGAATCGTCGATACCAGCCAGTCTGACGTTCCCCGTCTGCGTCGTCAGGTACCATGACCGCCAGCCACAGCGATAAGGAACACAAACGCCGCCCCGACCCGGGCGGCGTTTTCATGTCCGCCGTTCGATCACATTCTGTCACTCGTCGTATTGTTGGAACAATCCATGCGACGGAGTGTTTAGTCATTACCCGCTGTTGTGTGATGTCATGGAACCAAATAGAGTTTTGGAAATCCCGCCACAAATTGTCCAAATTCTGTCGTCAACAGTGAGCCTGCAAACCCTATTCCTGCAACCATCTGCGTTCATGAGATAAGTTAACCATGTATCAGGCTCCGGCAGTGCGTCATGTTGTCGCCCTTTCAACCTCTCTGATTGCCTTTATGGCCGGAATGGGTGTTGCATATGCACAGACCAATACCGCCGATGGTCCACAGGCAACCCGCACACCTGACCAGAAATGGGGGGTATCCCTATCCGTCGAGAACGATCTGTTTACGCCAAGCAACAGTGATCAGCATTATACAAACGGCGTGCGCCTTGCCTTTGTGTCGCCAGAAGACAGCGCCCCGGCTGCATTTCTGAATGTCGCCAAACAGATTCCGTTTTTTGCATCCGACGGACGCATCCGCACCAGCTATTCGCTGGGACAAACCATGTATACCCCTGATGACATTACGATTGCGGAAAACCAGCCCAACGACCGTCCCTGGGCCGGAATGCTGTATGGCACCGCCGGACTTTTGTCAGATACCGGACTTCGTAGCGATGATGGCGAAAGCAACTATTCGCGGATCGACACACTTGAACTGACACTGGGTGTCGTCGGACCAGCATCCCTTGCCGATAAAACCCAGGACTTTGTCCACAAGGTCATTGACAGTCCCCGCCCCAAAGGCTGGGACAACCAGATCAAAAACGAGCCGATTATCGGCCTGACCTATGAACGGAAATATCGCAGCTGGTTTGAAGCCGACATCGCCGGGATCGAATTTGATGCGACCCCGCATGGCGCCGTCACCCTTGGCAACGCCTTTACCAATGCGGAACTTGGGACCATGTTCCGCATGGGCTTTGACCTGCCTGCCGATTATGGGCCGCCGCGCATTCGACCGAGTCTTCCGGGGTCCGATTTCTTTGTTCCGGATACCGAAGGGTTCCCGATAAGCGGCTATCTTTTTGCCGGGTTTGCCGGGCGCTATGTGCTGCGCGATATCACCCTTGACGGCAATACTTTTGCCGATAGCGCATCGGTCGACAAGGAACCGCTGGTCGGCGATCTTCAGATCGGTTTTGCGGTCATTGTAGGTCAGGCACGCCTGACCTACACCCATGTCTATCGTACCCCGGAATTCACTGCCCAAAGTGGTGCGGACCAGTTCGGGTCGCTGTCCCTGTCATTTCGCTTTTAACAAAAAACGGGGCCATCGGGCCCCGTTTTGTAATGCATCCCAAATTGTATGATGATTTAAAGACCCGGAATCAACTTACCGGGATTCATCAGACCTTTCGGATCGATTGCCGCCTTGATGGCACGCATCAGCGCAATCGTATCCTCGCCATGTTCGGTCACCATGAAATCGAGCTTGCCATAGCCGATACCATGTTCCCCCGTGCAGGTACCACCAAGTTTCAGGGCACGTTCGACCATGCGCCTATGCAGACGGTTGGCTTCTTCCATTTGTGCCGGATCTTCGGGATCAAGCAGGATCAGGGTGTGGAAATTGCCATCCCCAACATGACCAATGATGGTGCAGGTCAGCGGGCTCGCATCACAATCGGCACGGGTTTCGGAAATGGCCTCGGCCAGTCTTGAAATCGGCACACAGACATCGGTCGGCATGCCAGCCTTGCCCGGCTCCAGCTGCAGCGATGCATAATAGGCCTTGTGACGCGCAGCCCAAAGCTTGTTACGATCTTCCTGACGGGTGGCCCACTGGAATTCCTCGGCACCATATTCTTCTGCAACCGACTGCACAAATTCGGCCTGCTCCTTGACCCCGGCCTCGGTGCCATGGAATTCAAAGAACAGTGTCGGTGCTTCCTTATGGTCCAGCTTCGAATAGTTATTGACCGCACGTACCTGCAATTCATCAAGAAACTCGATACGTGCAACCGGAATACCGGCCTGAATGGTCAGGATTACCGTATCAACAGCCGCATCCACAGTCGGGAAGGCGCAAACAGCCGCTGACATGGCTTCGGGGATACCGTAAAGCTTCAAGCCGATCTCGGTAATAACGCCAAGGGTGCCTTCTGATCCGACAAACAGCCGGGTCAGATCATAACCCGCCGACGATTTGCGCGCACGGTTAGCTGTCTTGATGATTTTGCCATCCGGTGTCACCACGGTCAGGCTTAATACGTTTTCACGCATGGTGCCGTAACGAACCGCATTCGTCCCCGACGCGCGGGTCGCTGTCATGCCCCCGATTGAAGCATTGGCACCCGGATCAATCGGGAAGAACAAACCCGTGTCACGCAAATGCTCGTTAAGCTGTTCGCGGGTCACACCGGCCTGAACCCGACAATCGAGATCGGCTTCGTTGACCTCGATGATCGCATCCATACGTGACAGATCAATGCAGATACCACCGCGCAGGGCTGCAACATGGCCTTCAAGTGATGAACCGGTACCAAACGGCACAATCGGAACTTCATGTGCTGCACACAGCTTGACGACTTCAGCAACTTCTTCGGTCGAGGTTGCAAAAACAACCGCATCAGGTGGAGACGCCTCATGCCAGCTTTCATCCTTGCCATGCTGTTCGAGTACGGCAGCCGCCGTTGAAAGACGATCCCCCAGCATTTCGCGCAACGTGCTGATCAGGCTTTCGGGGGTTTCGATGCGTTCATATTTGCGATCTGACATGATGTTATTCTTTGGCCTTTAGTTCCTGGTGGCAGTCGGAAAACCGGTTTGTCTTATGTGGGGCCCAAGCCAGTCCCCCGCGACAAGGGGTGTCTACCTTACGCCGGGATCCCCAAAATTGGTATTACCTTTTGCGCATTCCTGCAATTTTGACATTTTTTCCCCTCAGGGGTTGAGCCCTGAGGACAATCCAATATTTTGGAAGATCGAAATGAATTCAGCGATCTAGCATCCAATACCCTCAGGAGAACGCCATGGTTCGGCAATTTGCCACGTGGACATACAAACAGCCACTTGTTCTCATGGTCCTGTCGGTCGGCCTGTGGATGCTGTACCCCCCGGTCGTCAACCATCTTGTTGACCAGATCGGAATGTTTCAGGTCGCCGCAATGGCGCACAGCTTTGCTGCTGTTTCGACCCTGATATTTGCGTTCATTGTCTTTCGCCGTCAAATAGCACATCTGGGCAGGGTTTTACTTTCCCGTGCCCGTTTCCGTCTGCTTGCCCTGCCCACGCTGACTTCCGGACTGATGATTTGTCTTAATCATCTTCTGTTGTACGGGGCTTTGAAATCGTCGTCTGATTTTGACGTGGTTGCCATTCTGGTTTTTGAAACCTGGCCAATCCTGTTTCTGTATATCGATACGGCCTACCGGAACAAGACCGGCAAGATCACGGTAAATGACTATATTTTCTCGGGCGCGGCGTTCGCTGGGTTTGTCCTTCTGACCGCACCGAATATGGACTTTGCCGACTGGATCCTGCTTGAAGGCGAAATGTTCAAGACCATTGGCCTTGCCTTCCTTGGCGGCATCGCAATGGCGACCAACTGCCTGTTTCGCATGAAATGTATGGATGGCTGGAAACAGGTTTCTGACGAAGAAAATCTTGCCCTAAGTAACTTCAAAAAGGGTCTGTTGACTGAGACCTTTGCCAGAAGCCTTGCTGCACCACTGTTCCTTGTTGCCCTGTTTGTCAGTGAACCGCAGCTTGTCGATATCGATCTGTTCAATATGTTCCAGATTGCCTGTGTTGGCATCTTCATTCTTGCCATTGGCAGCCTGCTTTATGACCTGTCGGTGTTTCAGGCGGAAAATGCATCGGTCGGCATTCTTTGGTACCTGATGCCGATCGGGTCGGTCATTATTCTGGCGCTTGTTGATAGCCGCCTGCTGACCCAGTACGAGGCAGTCGCCTCTGTGCTGATTGTTTCATCGAATATTTTCCTGGCTCTTAAATATCCGCTGAAGTCGTCGCTGCTGTTCCTGTTTATTGCTATCTGCCTGATCGGGATCTGGCTTCTGGTCGTTCCTGTGGCAACCATCGACAATTACTACGACCTGCTTGCTGTATCGACTGTCTTCTTTGTTCTACTTGCAACCTTTGCGCTTGAACGATCGACATCCCTTAACCGCGAACGCGAGGACCTTTTGGGGGATTTCCGCCAGAAGCTGATGGCGATTTGCGAACAGAGCGAACACAAAGTGGCTCGACTGAGCCATTTCAGCCTGCTGCGCGAATACAGCCTGATCCATCTTCATACATTCTTGCGCGCCTTTGACGATGTTCGGGTATTGGGGAAAACGCAGGAACATACAGAAACACTAAAGTCTTCCATTCTTCCGGCCTATTCCAAATCCGATGAAAACCGTGAACAGGTACTTGAGCTGTTTCGGATCGGCGACAAGATGCTCACCCTTGAAAGTGACCGGATCACACCGGGCGAATATGTGATCCTGATTTTGCTGGGTGCGACCAACGTTCTGTTCTCTCTGATCTTCCGGCCCGAAACATTATCGGCATCGCTGTTTGCAATGATCGTCGCGACATCAATGATCTATCTTTTGCTGATCATCCATGACCGCGACAAATACACGCAAATCCGGCGGGATCATGCCCTGCAATGCAGGAGCATCCTGCAATATATCGACAAACTCGCAGGTGAACCCGCCGACAGGGCCGACAAAGCTCCCGATACCAAGCCAGATATTTCGCAACAGATTATCAACACACTGAAATCAAAGTCCTTCGACATTGATACCGGCCCGGCAATCTACTGGGTCTTTGCGGTGTTTTCATTTCTGGTTGGCGGATTTGGCTACGGGTTCCTCTATCAATCCTTTGAAAAGAACCCGATGCCCGAAACGTCACCGCTTGCCATTCTGGGCACACAGGGACGCAGCGAAATTGATATCGCCCTGCTTGACTGGCCCTCGGCTGAGATCAAGGCACATATCCTGGCCAATATCATCGAAGAATATATTCACCGGTCTGCAAACCTGATCAGCAGCGCAAATGATCAGGCTTTCCGCGAAATGAGTGACTCTGACGGTCGCATCGACATCCATCCGGAAATCTGGGTTCAGAACAATCCGAGGCTGATCCGTCGATATGTCCGGGCATTTGGCACCGTCAAACTCAGCACCAACCGGGTCGCAGGGAAACAGGGGTTGTGCTATGCGGGATTTGATAATGCTGCGGCCGGGCCTCTAACCATCAAGGACCTGAAAAATCCCGCTATATCTGGACAGTTTGACATGTCCGGTGATGGCAAAGGCGATATCTGGGTCGGAGATGAAGGATGGGCATCATCGGAAATTGAACGTGAACGGCTTGGCGCATATGGCCTGAACGAACTTTATGATTTCAGGGAATTTGATTACCAGATCCTGAGCACACTGGTGCAACGCAATGCTCTGACCAAACGGCCATCCCTGTTCTTCTGCTATTACCCCGACACGATTTTTACCCGTGCCGACGTTACCTTCATCAGGTCCGACAGTCATGATCCCGAAATCTGGCAACAGATCATGAATGGTGATCAGACGTCATTGAACCGGGCAGGCACAAGCTGGCCTGACACAGACATTCGTCTTGCCTATCGTCAGGCGCTGGCAAACGATCTTCCCGAGCTTTCCAACCTGCTTGAGAATTTTGTTATCCCGAATGATGAACTTGTTGAATTGTTGTCCCGTCTTCGCGCTGGCGCAACCGCCAGCGCCCTTGCCCGCCAGTGGGTCGATACAAATGGCGACCTCATTCTTGAATGGTTGACCGGTTTCAACCTCAGAACCCTGGACAACCAGCAAGCCGGATAATGCAATTGCAGGCGGGGACGCCTTCGCGCCCCTGCCTGCAGTAATCGCGTCGCTTTATCCCTTGTTACGATCCTGTGGCAAAGCCGCAGCGATACGATCTGCAAGCCGCGAGAATGGCAGACTTTGCAACCAGACGGTCCCCGGTCCTTCAAGGGTCGTGACAAACAATCCCTCGCCGCCAAACAGCGCATTGGTAAACCCGCCAACGAATTTGATCGAATAATCAATGGATGGCGTCATGGCGACCAAGGCACCGGTATCGACACGCAATGTCTGGCCTGCTTGCAGATCCTTGCGAATGATGGTTCCGCCCGCATGCATGAAGGCCATGCCATCCCCGCGCAGACGCTGCAGAATAAAACCCTCGCCACCAAACAGACCTGCGCCAAGTTTCTTGGAAAAGGCGATATCAATATCAATTCCGGCTGCGGCACACAGAAACGCATCTTTCTGACAGATGATTTCCCCACCATGTTCGACAAGATCAAGTGGCACGACCTTGCCCGGATAGGGGGCGGCAAAGGCGACATGTCCCTTGCCGGATCCTTCATGAACAAAGCTTGTGATAAAGAACCCTTCGCCGGTCAGCATGCGCTTGAAACCGGAAAACAGGCCACCGCCCGTTCCGGTCTGCATGGCAATGCCATCGCCCATATACATCATGGCCCCTGCTTCGGCCCGGACACCCTCGCCCGGATCAAGTTCGATCTCAACCAACTGCATTTCTTCGCCATGGATCGTATAGTCGATCACGTCTGCCATGCGGGCGTCTCCTGTTTCGAGTTTGATCTGGTTAATTGCGGCAAGTCTGAAACCAGTTGCCCCTGATCGCAAGAAAAAGGGGCAATAATCCGTCAAGGAATGTGATCACGTTCTTGTAAAAAGCTTAAAATCAAGCAGGATATGACATCACCAACTCCGCCGGGGGATTGCGTGCGTCACCTTCTGAGGATTTTACATCATTGGCGTTTGGTCTTGCTGATGCCGTTAATGGCCATCGGCCTCATGGCCTGTCAGCCTGAAAATCCCTGGAATTTCAATATCTGCCGAATTGCCCTGCCTGGGATCGAAGATGACGTGTCGAAAATCCGCCTTTTGACCCGGTTTGACGAGATTGAAGACCCGACGCACATTACCCTGCGCTATCAGATCCTTCCTGATCCGTCCCCATCCTTCATTCCCAAGACCCACTCATCGGTTCCCCCGACATCCTTACCGATACATCGTTTGACCTGTCAGTTTGCGGCAGCCGAAATGCCCAACAGTCCCGGCATCCTGATCGGGATTGAGACCAGTCGATATGGCACGATCTCGCCGACCCATCTGTCGATCCTCAACCGCTTCTGGCTTGATCGGGTTGGAAGTTACGCGTTGGAACGATATGAGAATGCCGACCGGCACGGATTGATGGCCAATGTTCCCGACATCGGATCGAGACTGGCCTATGGTGTTCAGTTGGCGATCAACGGATTGTCGCGCGGGGCAATTTACGGATTGCTTGCCCTGTCATTTACACTGATTTACGGGCTGATCGGGCGCATCAATCTCGCCTTTGGCGAGATCGTCATGACTGCGGCCCTTTCGACCGTCATCACGGGATTGTTGCTGTCATCAAGGATCGGCTGGAACATTGTCCTGATCGTGATTGCTGCGACCCTGATTGCAATGTTTGTCGGAACCGGGCTTAGTCATCTGACATGGCGGAATGTGTTCGGCCCGCTGGGACGCAAGGCCGCAGGAGGCCGGGCGATCATTGTCGCATCACTCGGATGCGTTTTATTCATTCAGGAATTTGTCCGGATCATCATTTCGGCGCGGAATTTCAATCTGCCGCCCCTTTGGCAATATTCATTTCCGGTCCTGCGCAGTGACCACTTTGTCGTGCGCATTCTCGGATTTGATGTTCTGTCGATTGGCATGGCAGTCTTGATCGGCATTGGCCTGATCTGGTTGATGGCCAGAACCCGGTTTGGTCGGCAATGGCGGGCAATCAGTCAGGACCGGATTGCCGCGAGCCTGTGCGGCGTGTCCCTGCAACGCATTGAAAGTCAATCATTTGTACTGGCAGGATTCTTGTGTGGTATTACTGGTGCGATAATGGCATTGCGTTATGGCGTGATTAACTTTCATTCCGGTACACTTTTCGGATTCAAGGCACTGGTTGCGGCCATTCTGGGCGGGATCGGGCAGATGCGCGGGGCTTGGCTTGGTGGTTTTGTCATTGGCCTGACCGAGGCATTCTGGTCTGGATATTTTGGTGGGGCCTATCGCGACGTTGCCGTTTTCGGATTGCTTGCTGCCATTCTTGTTCTCCGGCCCGGCGGGCTTTTGGGGGTAAATGATGGAAAAGACAGCTTGTTCTCGCCGCGCATTAGACAAATATGAAAATAACAAACCCGAACGAAAGCCACAAAGCGGGCTTGGATAACCGGGCTGTATAAGACAAAGGCGGTCAGAATGGTCATGCTCAAAACAGTCGACTGGCTCACACAGGACGAGGCGATGCAGGCATCCCTCGACAAGTGGCAGCGCGTTGTCGATCTGATGACCCGATTGCTGGGTGCAACGGCCGGTTATGTGATCGAGTATAATGAAAATCTTGGCTATCTATCCGCACTCACCAGCCAGAACCCCGAAAATCCCAATCCCAAGATTTCGCTTATTCCCCAGCCAGCAAACTCGAACCTTTATTGCCGACGGGTCGTCATGACCAAGGCCGCCTTTTACGAACCGGATTCAACGGACAAACCTGAATGGGCCGATAACCCCGACCGTGTCGATGATGGATATATATCCTATTTGGGGATGCCGCTTTTATGGCCGAATGGATCGGTCTTTGGCACCCTTTGCGTTTTTGACACAAATCCGACCGGCTATGATCAGACCCAGCAGGAATTGATGGAGGTCTTTCGCGATCTGATCGAAGCGGACCTGCGCCTGTATGAACAGTTCGAAATCATGCGCAACCTGTCGATGAGCGATCCCTTGACCGGCCTGAATAACCGTGCCGGGTTCGAATTGCTTGCCCACCAGAAAATCAGGATTGCCAAACGATATCACCACAATATCGGGATCATCTTCATTGATCTCGACAATATGAAACACTGGAATGACGATTACGGGCATGCAGCCGGGGACGCCGCCTTGCGTGCTGTTGGTGATGCCATCACCGAAAGCATCCGCGAGGTGGATATTTGCGGCCGGATTGGCGGGGATGAATTTGCAGTTCTGGGCTATGTGCGCAATCGCGGGGATCTCACAACAATCATAGCGCGCGTACGCAACGCCCTTAGCCAGGTCAAACTGACTGTACCAACATCAAAATCCCCGATCCGCGAAACCCCGCAAATCAGCTCGGGCGCATCTGTCTTCTTTGAACCGCTTAACCAAAGTCTTGAGGACATGATGGCGGTTGCTGATCTGGAAATGTATCGCGACAAGCGTAACCGTCAGCGATAGCAGCCTTTCGCATATTTCGTATGGTAATTTGAAAAATTGTCACGCCATCTTTCATCCCATTAACGACATGGTATGAATTTTGGCCCAGACTGCGTGCCAGGGTCCTGGAACCCGCAAAATAGAATAACGCATACGAGCATACAAAATGCAGATCCGCAAAGGCACTGCCGACGACCTTCCGTTCATCCGCGACCTTACCAAACGCGCAACTGACTCAACATATTTCATCGACGGCATGGGCGATTCTGCGGCCAGTCTGGTCGCGCACTATGTCGAAAAATCGACCGGTGTCTTTGAGCTTGCCCTTGGCAGTGCCAATCACACGGTCTATGTCGCCACCAAGGACGACACCCTTCTGGGCTATGTAATTGCCATCCATGATGTTCCTGAGATCGACTGGATCATGGTCGATCCGGCATCCCATGGCAGTGGTGCAGGCAAGGCATTGATGATCGCAGCCCTTGATGCGCTGGCCGAAAAAGGTGCACGCACCAATGTACGCCTGACAGTCGTTGCCCATAATGAACGCGCCAAGGCCTTTTACCGCAAATTCGGCTTCCTTGTGACTGGCCCGGTGCCCGATCGCGATATCCCGACTGTGGAAATGCAGCGCGCTGCCTGACGCAGCAGAAACTGCGCTAACCCGCTTTGTCGAAACCGTATAAAAATCCGCTTTTGCAAAGTCTTATCTTGCAAAAGCGGACAGTTCCCTGCCAAATATATTTGCACGCATTACGGGATTATCTTGCGCAAGCACCAAACAAAAATATATGCGGGACCATACAATGACCGACACAAACTCTGTAAGCATTGAAACCACCGGAGACGAAGGTTTCACCGGAAATATTCGTCTGATCTATATCCTTTATCTTGTCGGGATTGTGCTCCCGCTGGTGGGGCTGGTTGGCTTGATCTTTGCTTATGTGAAAAAAGGCGATGCACCGGAATGGGCGAAAACCCATTACCGTTTCCTGATCCGGACCTTCTGGATTTACATACTTTATATCGTGGTTGGCTCAATCACCTCGATGATCATCATCGGCTGGTTCATTCTGCTGGCAGCCTTGGTCTGGTTCATCATTCGCATGGTGAAGGGTCTGAACGGTCTGCGCACCGGTGCTCCCCATCCGAACCCGACCGGCTGGATGATCTGATTGCGTACCGCTTTGCATTATTGAGGTCTGAGACCAAAAGCCCGGCGATATCTGCCGGGCTTTTGTCATTTATGTTCCAGAATATTGACCAGCTTCCCGAATGGGTCCCGGACATAGAACCGCCGCACACCCCACGGCTCGTCCGCCGGGCCATATTCGATCCTGATCCCGGCATCGGTCATTTTACCCAGCATTTCATCAAGGTTATCGACCTCGATTGACATTTCGGGGACCGGAGTGCCTGAGCCGCCTTCGGTGGCAAAGTTGACTTGCGTCGTCATGGTCTGACCGGCAACCGCAAAGGTTCTGATCCAGCCATGATCCATCACGGTATCAAGGCCAAGGATATCCTCGTAAAAACTTACCGCCTTGGCGATGTCGTCAACCGCGAAATTTGCAACAATGCGTTTAACAGCCATGGGAATTTCCAATCCTATTGGGCAGCTTTGCTGACTTCTTCGGTATGTCGCTTATAGGGCCCAAACGGGATTTCCTTGGGCGCAAAGGTTTCCGCAGATGCCCTGCCCCAACGCGAATGCCATTCTGCCAGTTCCGGGGTCTCGTTTTCGGCAACAAGGAAACCTTCGGGCAGGTATGGATAGGCCTCATTGCCATCAAGAAACTCATTGTCCTTTTGGCGGACCATGAAGTGATAGGGCATGAAGTTGCGCGGATCGGTCAGGCCAGCCGCACCGGTGATTTCGGCCAGCGCATGCATGGTGTTTTTGTGGAACCGTGCGACGCGTTCGCTTTTATCCTCGGGCACCAGGGCGCGTTGGCGGATTTTATCCTGTGTCGCGATGCCCACCGGACAGCAGTTGGTGTGACAGCTTTGCGCCTGAATACAGCCCAGTGCAAACATGAAGCCGCGCGCGGCATTACACCAGTCCGCCCCAAGGGCAAGGGTCCGCGCAATATCAAAGGCCGAAACGATTTTACCCGCGGCACCGATTTTGATCTGATCGCGAAGCCCCGCCCCACGAAGGGCATTATGAACAAAGGTAAGCCCTTCCTGCATCGGCATGCCGACACGGTTGGCGAATTCAACCGGAGCTGCACCGGTGCCGCCTTCCTTGCCGTCAACCACAATGAAATCAGGCGTGATACCGGTTTTGAGCATCGCCTTGACGATGGACATGAATTCACGACGATGCCCGATACAGAGTTTGAACCCAACCGGCTTGCCGCCGGAAAGATCGCGCAGCTTGCCGATGAATTCCATCAAGCCAATCGGGGTTGAGAATGTGCTGTGTGCCGAGGGCGAAACACAGTCCAGCCCCATCGGAATGCCACGGGCCTCGGCAATTTCGGCTGTGATCTTGGCCGCGGGCAACATGCCGCCATGACCGGGCTTTGCCCCTTGGCTGAGTTTAAGCTCGATCATTTTGACCTGCGGGTCAGAGGCAGTCTTGGCAAATTTTTCCTCGGAAAATGTGCCGTCATCGTTGCGCGCACCGAAATAACCCGATGCCACCTGATAGATCAGATCACCACCGCCTTCGCGGTGATAGCGTGAAATGCTGCCTTCGCCGGTATCATGGGCAAAGCCCCCCTTTTTCGCCCCCTTGTTGAGCGCAAGGATCGCGTTGCCCGACAGCGCACCAAAACTCATGGCCGAGATATTATAAAGGCTGCAATCATAGGGCTGCTTGCAATGCGGGCCGCCAACACGCACCCGGAAATCGGTATCGGTGATGTGGGTCGGGGCGACAGAATGTGTAATCCAGGAATAGCCGGATTTATAGACATCCTCGATGGTGCCAAACGGACGTTTGTCTTCAACACCCTTGGCGCGCTGATAGACAAGGCCACGGGCCTGACGGCTGAACGGGATTTCGTCCTGATCGCTTTCCAGAAGATACTGGCGGATTTCCGGGCGGAAGCTTTCAAGGATAAAGCGGATATGCGCACTGATCGGATAGTTGCGCAGGATCGAATGCCTGGTCTGGTGCAGGTCATGAATACCGACCAGAAACAGCAAACCAAATATGACCGCTGGCACCCAGAACCAGCCATCAACCGCCCCGGCAAAAATCACGGAAATCACTGTCAAAAGCGCAACGCCGATAATGACAAAATAGCGCTGGTTCAAAATGAAGAATTTCACGGTGCTCTCATCCTGTCTGTTCAGGTCGGCCTGATTGATCCCGGATTGCCGCCTGTGCGGGCAGGCTTTGGCAACCCGATCCTTGATTGAAGCATTGCTTGTGATCATCCCTGATTTGAGCTCGCGCCTCAATGACAATGTCGTTGATTATCAAAGAAGTCCCCATATTCCATCCATGTAGGGACGATCCTTTCAACATCAAGAAAAATGCCGCCCAGAAGGTAAACTCCGGGCGGCAAAGTTTCTAGCAGGGAGGTATTGAACCAGAAACACCGAAGACTTGGGGGAAACGGTGTTTCTGGTCTGGTCGGATGATGGGGTTGGCAATGGCCCTTAGGCCTTGCCGTAACCGCCACCGCCCGGGGTTTCGATGATGAAGACATCGCCCGGATGCATTTCTGCACCATCGGTTCCTTTGAGCTCGATCACGGTACCATCGACACGTTCGATGGCGTTGCGGCCAAGCTTGCCCGGTTCACCACCGGCAACCGCCTGATTAGGCACGCGACGGTGGTTGGACAGGATCGATGCGGTCATATCTTCGAGGAAGCGGACACGACGGGTCGTGCCATCGCCGCCCTTGAACTTGCCGTTACCACCCGAACCCTTGCGGATTTCAAAGCTTTCGAGCATGACCGGGAAGCGCCATTCAAGGACTTCCGGATCGGTCAGGCGCGAGTTGGTCATGTGGGTGTGAACACCGCTGGTCCCGTCAAAGTCAGGACCGGCACCCGAACCGCCGCAGATGGTTTCATAATACTGATGCGTATCATTGCCCCAGGTGAAGTTGTTCATGGTCCCTTGCGCACCCGACATGACGCCAAGGGCGGCATAAAGGGTGTCGGTGACATGCTGTGATGTTTCAACGTTACCGGCAACAACGGCGGCCGGATAACGCGGGTTGAGCATGGAACCTTCGGGCACGATCAGATTGACCGGCTTGAGGCACCCGGCATTAAGCGGAATGTCGTCATCCACAAGCGTTCTGAAGACATAAAGAACCGCTGCACGGGTCACAGCCGATGGTGCGTTGAAGTTGTTATCAAGCTGATCGGACGTGCCGGTGAAATCAACTGTCGCCGAACGGGTTTCCTTGTGGATGGTGACCTTGGCCTTTACGACCGCACCATTGTCCATCTCGTAAGAAAACTCGCCGTCTTTGAGAACGTCGATCACGCGACGAACGCTTTCCTCGGCATTGTCCTGAACATGGCCCATATAGGCGTGCACAACATCAAGGCCAAAGTGATCAACCATCTTGCGCAGTTCCTGCACGCCTTTTTCGTTAGCAGCGATCTGTGCGCGCAGATCGGCGATGTTCTGATACGGGTTACGGGCCGGGTATTTCGCCCCTTCAAGAAGGGCCGTCAGGCCAGCTTCGTCAAATTTGCCCTGATCAACCAGTTTGAAGTTATCGATCAGAACGCCTTCTTCTTCGAGAATGCGCGAATTCGGGGCCATCGAACCCGGGGTAATCCCGCCGACATCGGCATGGTGACCACGCGATGCGACATAGAACAGGATGTCCTTGCCATCATCACCAAAGACCGGCGTGATCAGGGTGATATCGGGAAGATGCGTACCACCATTATACGGGTCATTGAGCATATAGACATCGCCCGGCTTCATAACACCGACATTGTTGCGCATGACGGCCTGAACCGACTCACCCATCGATCCCAGATGGACCGGCATATGCGGTGCGTTGGCGATCAGCTGACCTTCCTGATCAAACAGCGCACATGAGAAGTCCAGACGTTCCTTGATGTTTACCGAATACGAGGTGTTGGCAAGGGTTACACCCATCTGCTCGGCAATGTTCATGAACAGGTTGTTGAAGACCTCAAGCATCACCGGATCGGCCTGCGTGCCGATGGCTTCGGAACGTTTCATGGCGACAACACGGTTCAGGACCAGATGGTCACGACCATTGACCTTGGCTTCCCAGCCCGGATCAATCACGGTGGTGCCGACCGGTTCGACGATGACCGCCGGGCCACGCACAACCGCACCCGGTTTCAGGTCTTCGCGCTTGTAAAACGGGGTGTCCTCGATCTTGCCATCAAAGACGACCGGACGCGTTGCCAATGCGCTGATCGCAACATTGTCACCTGTGACTTCGGCTTCGGTATCGGGAAGGCTTTGGGTTTCACCGATGGCTTCGACCGCAACCGCTTCGACGACCAGCGGCTTTTCATCCATGACAAAGCCATAGCGCTGCTTGTGCTGTTCTTCGAACTGCGCCTTGATGGCAGCAACATCGCCGAAATCAACGATCAACGGCGTATCGGTACCGTCATAGCGCAGATGCAGCTTTTTGAGCATGGTGATCTTGGTATCCGGGATGCCCTGTTCGTGCAATTCGGCACGGGCATCAAAGGCAAGATTGTCAAGCTGCTCATCCAGACCGGCTAGTGCGTCAGACGCCAGTTTCGCTTCGACCGCCTGTTCGCGCATCGCACGAATATCGGCAAGGCCCATGCCATAAGCCGACAGAACACCGGCGAACGGATGGACAAACACCTTGGTCATGCCAAGGGTATCAGCCACCTGACAGGCATGCTGACCACCGGCACCGCCGAAGCATTGCAGGATATAGTCGGTCACGTCATAGCCACGCTGAACCGAGATCTGCTTGATCGCGTTTGCCATGTTTTCAACAGCAATACGCAGGAAACCCTCGGCGACTTCTTCGGGCGTGCGGGCCTGACCGGTGCTTTCCTTGATCTTGGCAGCCATGGCTTCGAAACCAACACGGACGGCATCGGCATCAAGCGGCTCATTGCCTTCGGGGCCAAAGACATTCGGGAAGAAGTCCGGCTGAACCTTGCCCAGCATGACGTTGATATCGGTAACCGCAAGCGGACCGCCACGACGATAGGCTGCAGGCCCCGGATTTGCACCGGCACTGTCCGGACCCACACGGAAACGCGCGCCATCGAAGTGCAGGATCGAACCGCCACCGGCCGCAACCGTATGGATTTTCATCATCGGTGCGCGCATACGAACGCCGGCAACCTGGGTTTCGAAATCACGTTCATATTCGCCGTCATAATGCGAAACGTCGGTCGACGTGCCGCCCATGTCAAAACCGATGACCTGTTTGAAACCATCCATTTCTGCGGTACGGACCATGCCGACAACACCGCCAGCCGGACCGGACAGGATCGCATCCTTGCCCTGGAACTTGGCCGCATCGGTCAGGCCACCATTGGACTGCATGAACATCAGCTTCACACCACCAAGTTCGGCGGCAACCTGATCAACATAGCGACGCAGGATCGGCGACAGGTACGCATCAACAACCGTGGTATCACCGCGCGAAACCAGCTTCATCAGCGGGCTGACCTCGTGACTGACGGAAACCTGGGTAAAGCCGACTTCACGGGCAATTTCGGCCGCCGCATTTTCATGGGCGGTATAGCGATAGCCATGCATGAAGACGATGGCACAGGCACGAATGCCGCTATCGAACGCCGCCTGAAGATCTTTACGCAAATTGTCGCGATCAAGCGGGGTCAGCTCAGCCCCCTGGGCGTCGAAACGACCATCGGCCTCAATCACGGTTTCATACAAGGTTTCTGGCAGCTTGATATTGCGATCAAACAGACGCGGGCGGTTCTGATAAGCCAGACGCAGCGCATCGCGGAAGCCCTTGGTGGTAACCAGAACCGTGCGGTCGCCCTTGCGTTCAAGAAGCGCGTTGGTCGCAACGGTGGTGCCCATTTTGACAGCTTCGATTTTCTCGGCCGGGATTTTCTCGCCTGCCGGAACTTCAAGAAGTTCACGAATGCCCTGAATGGCTGCATCGCGATAGCGTTCCGGGTTTTCCGACAGCAGCTTGTGGGTGACAAGCGAACCATCGGGCTTGCGGGCCACGATATCGGTAAAGGTACCGCCGCGATCAATCCAGAACTGCCATTTCGGCTGACCCGATGTCTGCGAGGCGGGGGAATTTTGGTCGTGAGAAGCCATGATGCTTACTCCTTGGGCATCTGTAGTCATAAAAATCTGTACGAACGATCAGCTATTTCAAAAGCCGGTTAGCCATTCATTTGCCGGGGTAGCCATGTTGCGATTTCCGGGAAGACCGTAATCAGCAAGACAGCAAGCAACAGCAGGAAGAAGAACGGCAAGGCAGCCAGTGCAATGGCAAACAGGTTCTTGCCTGTCAGACCTTGCAAAACGAAAAGGTTGAAACCGACGGGCGGGGTGATCTGCGACATTTCGACCACCAGCACCACATAGATACCAAACCACAACAAGTCGATCCCGGCAGCCTGAACCATCGGCAGGATGACCGAGGTGGTCAGAACCACCACCGAAATCCCGTCAAGGAAACAACCCAGAACAATGAAGAACACGGTCAATGCTGCCAGAAGCGCATAGGGCGACAGATCCATCTGCGCGATCCATGCGGCCAGTTCGCGCGGGATACCGGTAAAGCCCATGGCAACAGTCAGTACCGCTGCCCCTGCGAGGATAAAGCAGATCATGCAGGATGTGCGCGTTGCCCCCATTATGCCTTCGATCAGGCTTTCGCGGGTCAAAGAGCCACTTAATCGTGACAGGATCAGCGCACCAACCACGCCAAAGGCCGCAGCCTCGGTCGGGGTGGCGATCCCCCCGTAGATCGATCCGATAACGGCCGAGATAAGCAGGATCACCGGGATCAGACGGCCCGAAGCGCGGACTTTTTCGCCAAACGGAATGCTGGGTGCGGCTGGCGGCATCTTGTCCTTGTTTACGGTGGCCCAGATGCCAACGAAGCTCATGAACAGGATGATCAGCATGACACCGGGCAAAACGCCGGCAATGAACAGACGGGCAATCGACAGTTCGGCCGATACGCCATAAACAATCAGAATGATCGACGGCGGGATCAAAAGACCCAGAGTGCCCGACCCGGCCAGCGTGCCAAGGATCAGTTTATCGGCATAGCCCTGCTTGCGCAGTTCGGGGATCGACATGCGTCCGATGGTCGCCGCCGTTGCCGCAGACGAACCCGATACAGCAGCAAAGATGCCACAGCCCAGAATATTCACATGCAACAGACGACCCGGCAGCTTGTTCAGCCAGGGCGCAAGACCGGTGAACATGTCTTCGGACAGGCGCGACCGGAAAAGGATTTCACCCATCCAGATAAACAGCGGCAGTGGCGCCAGCGACCAGGTCGCAAGGCTTGCCCATGCGGTCGTTGCGATGATCGGACCAGTCTGTGCACTGGTAAAGAAATCAAGGGCGAATACGCCAATCGCAAACAATGACAGAGCAACCCACAAACCTGCACCAAGGAACAGGAACAGAAGCCCCATCAGGACAAGGCCAATTTCAAGTACTTCCATGACCGTCCCCTATTCGTTCAGTTCGTTGGCTTCGCCGAGGGCGAAGGCAGGTTTGCGACCAACAACGGTATCGACCAGTGCTTCGATCATACCGACGGTAAAGACGATCAGGCCAAAGGCCATTGCCGCTTGCGGGATCCAGAGCGGGAAGGCGAGAACGCCTGGCGACGTATCACCGTAGGAAAAGCTCTCTTCGGCAAGAACCGTCATCCACCATGCGAAGTAACCGCCAAGGAAGGTTGCAGCCAGAAGCGTGATGCTTTCGATCACCCGGCGCAGACCACCGCGCAGATGGGACAAAACAATCATCACCCGAATATGGGTGCCGGCCCGAAGTGCGGGACCAAGCGCCAGGAACGTTCCCGCCGCAAGGCAAAAACCTGCGAGTTCGTTGGCGTCATGAACCGCAATTCCGATCAGACGGCCAAGTGATTGCGCCAGAATAAGAAGTGCGATTGCCACCAGGAAAAATGCAGCCAACCCGGCACTGAACTTAAATAAATAGTCTAGTAATCTGCGCACAGCAGTCCCCTTTCCGCCCGCGAAGTCGCGATGGTGGTTGAGCGATCCATACGGACAGTAACATTAAAATGTGGGGCTTGTCCGGGACCGGACAGGGGACGACACCTGCCCGATCCCGAGGAACGAAAGAACCTTAGTTCTTGAAAGCGTCGATGATGGCTTTGCCTTCATCGCCGGTTTTTTCGAGCCAATCGGCAACCATGGTTTCACCAACTTTGGCCAGACCATCTTTGAGCTCTGCACTTGGCGCAGCAACGTTCATACCGTTATCAGCAAGGATTTTCTTCTTTGCTTCGGATTCAGCCATGCTCATTTCCAGACCACGTGCTTCGGCTTTGACCGCGGCATCCATGACAGCTTTCTGGGCTTCTGCCGAAAGACGATCAAACGACTTTGCGTTCACGATAACCATGTTTTTCGGAAGCCATGCCTGAACGTCATAGAAGTTCGAAACAAAGTCCCAGGCCTTGGAGTTCGCACCGGTCGACGGCGAAGTCATCATGGCTTCGACAATACCGGTTGCAAAGGCGGTCGGGATTTCCGGAACTTCAACCTGCGTCGCAACCATTCCGGTCAGATCGGCAAGCTGCGAAGTGGTCGAGTTGTAGGCACGGAATTTGATGCCCTTAAGGTCTTCAACCGTGCTTACCGGGTTTGCGGTGTAAAGCCCCTGTGACGGCCACGGAACAGCATAGAGAACTTTCAGACCGTCTTTCGCAAGGGCTGCTTCGATGCCTGCGCGTGAGACTTCCCAAAGTTTCTTGGAGTCCTCGTAGGAGGTCGCAAGGAACGGGATCGCATCAACGGTGTAAATCGGGTTTTCGTTGGCCAGCAGCGAAATCAGTGTTTCGCCAATCGGAACCAGACCGCGCTGAACCGAACGTTTGATATCAGCATGCTTGAACAGAGAACCACCGGAATGAACGGTGATGGTCAGTTCACCACCGGACGCATCATTCACGTCCTTGGCAAATTCGATAATGTTCTGGGTGTGGAAGGTCGCATCCGGATACGGCGTCGCCATATCCCATTTTTCAGCAGCAGCCGCCAGACCGGCGGACATGGTGATGGCTGCGACTGCAACCGTCGAAAGCGCTTTTTTCAGCATTGATCAAGTCTCCCTGTGTGTTGAGGCGGAGGAGTCAGAGTAACAAAGACTCCAAAATATTCACCCGACATCTTGATCACATTTTACTGACAAATTGTCAATGTAATTTCATAACTACCATGCGAAATATGCAACTCACGCAGTTCGCACCTTGTCAGAACCACCTTAATCACTTGAAATAAATGAGCATTTGAAAGCGGCACAGCATCGCGTGCCATTCGGAATACCCCACGAAAACAGAACGGGCAGCAGTTCAAAGGAACCACTGCCCATTCGATTCATGAAGCTTTCCGCCTTTGCGCCGACAAAAACCCGGTCTGCTCGGAGAACGCCAACTTGCTTGTTACATCGCACTCGCGGCACGCGATGCCTGGTCATAGACCCCGGAAATGGCGCGCAGGGTCTTGGCAACATCGCCGACTTCCTGACTATTCACACCAAGGCGCTGGAAGGTTTCAACAAGGCAGGCTTCGCGGACTTCGCGGTATTTCTCGCACATGGCACGCCCGTCAGCGGTCGTTCCATAGTGGACTTCCTTACCACGCTTGATGCCTTCGACCAGACCAAGCTTGCGCAGTTTCTTGAGTGAGTAGTTCACCAGGTGGCTGTCTTCAACATTGAGAACAAAGCAAACTTCAGAAAGGCTTTTTTCACGTTCGCGCGAATTGACGTTATGGAGCACCAGAATATCAAGAACCGAAACGTCCGGCATCCCGGCAGCACGCATGCACCGTACCATCCATCGGTTGAATGCGTTCCCTGACAGGATCAGGGCAAATTCAAGTTCCGATAATTCTGCAGCCCGTTCCGAAACGAGATGCGACGATGAAACAATACGTGGTTTATCTGCCATGCGACATTCCCTGCTTTGATAGCTGTTCTGATTTTGCGGTTCATCTTCTATAAAACGCCACAAGTTTGTCGGGATTTTATCGCGATAAAAGCAGTCGGGTAAAGACCCGACTGCCGTTTGTTATCGGCATTTCGTCGTTAAAGTGAGCGCATCCGCTCCAGAAAGCCGTCGATTTGCTGCCGAAGGTCACCGCTTTGCCGACCAAGATTGTCTGCCGAACCATGGACCTCGGTTGCTGCGTTATTGGTTTCACCGACCGCTGCGGACACTCCCTGCATCGCAGACGAGATTTCTTCTGTCCCGGCGGCCGCCTGTTCAACATTTTGCGAGATTTCGCTGGTCGCGACAGTTTGTTGTTCAACGGCAGCGGCGACAGCTGCTGCGCGTTCGCTGATATCAGCGATCATGGTCACGATTTCATCAATCGCACTGACAGCAATGCCGGTTGCCTGCTGAATTTCACTGATCTGTGCCGTGATGTCTTCGGTTGCCTTCGCCGTCTGGTTCGCAAGGTTCTTGACCTCGCTTGCCACCACGGCAAAGCCCTTGCCCGCGTCCCCTGCGCGCGCGGCCTCAATGGTGGCATTCAGAGCCAGCAGGTTCGTCTGGGCAGCAATATCACTGATCAGACCAATAACCTCGCCAATCTTGATGGCAGAGTCATTCAGCCCCTGAATATTGTCATTGGTTGAACGTGCCCGTTCGGTGGCGGATTGCGCCATGGTCGAGGTTTCACTGACCTGTCCTGATATTTCGTTGATCGAAGCGGCAAGCTCAGTTGCCGCCGTTGCGACCAGTTGCACATTCGACGATGCTTCTTCTGCACCGGATGAAACCGCCATTGACTGGTCAGCGGCGGTTTCAGCACTGTTGCGCAACACGTTTGAGACCTGATGAAGCTGTTTGACCGCTACCGCCACATCAGCCATCACCGCGACAACGGCATTGTCGAATTCCTGGATATATTGTTCCTGAGTTTCCATTCGTTTGCGTCGACGTTCATCCTGGGCCTTCTGTGCTGCCTCCAGCTTGACGCGCTCTATACCGTTTTCACGGAAAACAAGCACTGCACGCCCCATCTCGCCGATCTCGTCAGCGCGATTGACTTCATTAAGGTCCACGTCAAAATCATTCTCGGCAAGGCGCGTCATCTTGCCCGTCAAACCGCTGATTGCACGTACAATCGCGCGCGACAACAGAACCGAAAGCCCAAGAAGTACAATCACACCGATCACATACATGGTGACCGTTACAGTCAGGCTTGTTGCGGCAATTTGTTCTGCCTTCGCCTTTTGGTTATTGGCAAGTTCGGCAATCGAGGCGCTGAGGGCATCAAGCAGCGGTTCTGCCTCGGCATAATAATCTGATAGCAGGCCCAGCTCGGAATTGCGTTGAAGGATCTTCTCGGCCAGCGATTTGAAATCACTGACATAGGAATTCATCAGTTTGCTGATATTGGCCTGTTCGGTGGACGGAATATCCGATGCGGCCAAGGCCGGACCGAATTCTGCCAGTCGCTGACCAATGCTATCGATGTATTTCGCGTCCATTCGGGCCAGAAAATCTTTTTCATGCCGACGCATCATCAGCATGATCACCGTCAGCTTGTCAGCCTTGTATTTGCCGAGTTCGGTTTCAACAGCATGGACCGAACCACGCAAACGGCCCAGAAGCCCGTCTTCCTCGTTCAAGCCAATTTCGCGTTGCAGGGTGACAATCTTGCCAAACTCATCAGCATAATTTGCAAAGGCAGTCGTAATCCGGGAGATCTCGGCATCAAAGGCTGCAAGCTCCTCGTCGATTTCAAGTTCATGCAAACCCGCCGTCACCCGCTCAACGACTTCGTCATGTTGTCTGGCATATTTCTCATCAAGCCTGAGAAGAAAGTCCTTTTCCCGTCGCCTTGCATGCAGAAAGTCACGTGACACAGCATCCGCGATCAGACGATCGTCCAATGCCTCCTGTGCAGCCATTTGCGCAGCACCACGTTGTTGATCTGCCACCATCTGAACGGCGGCGACCACGACAAAGATCATAAGACCAACCGCGCCAATCAGCGAGATTTGATAAAGCAGTTTCATGCGAGACAGAAAATTCACGGCAACCCCCAAGCCAGTGCCCGACCTGTATTCCAAACACTGGGTTCACAGGACACGCGCAATACAATGCAAGACAGCGAGACGGAAATATTCCCCTCAACCCATTCAGCTTTGGACAAACTGACCGGTTCATCAGACGGGGAAACAGTACGATTATTTAACAAGCCTCCGGAACCGACACCGCCAGGTGTCGAAAACGCAATTTGTTTCCAATCCCGCACCCGCAATAAGGAATTACATTTGCACCCGCCCCATACAAAACAAGGGGGAAGACTAATCCTCCCCCTTGTGTATAGACCAAATTATCAACTGGTCAGATCAATCAGCGGCTCAGCTTACGGCGCGCATGCGCTCAAGGAACTGGTCGATGCGTTCGCTCAGACTGTCACTCTGACGACCAAGGTTATCTGCAGACCCGCGGACATCGCTGGCTGCCTCGGTGGTGTCTGCAACTGCTGTGGATACGCCCTGCATTGCAGATGAAATCTCGCTGGTGGCGGATGCCGCCTGTTCGACATTCTGCGATATTTCGCTTGTGGCCACAGTTTGTTGTTCCACCGCAGCCGCCACCGTTGATGCCCGTTCACTGATATCCGAGATCATGCGAACAATTTCGTCAATTGCCTCAACCGCAGACAGGGTTGCCTGCTGAATTTCGTTGATCTGGATTGTGATATCCTCGGTTGCCTTGGCTGTTTGATTGGCAAGATTTTTGACCTCGCTTGCTACAACGGCGAAGCCTTTGCCAGCTTCGCCAGCACGGGCGGCTTCGATTGTTGCATTAAGTGCCAGCAAGTTGGTCTGACCGGCGATGTCATTGATCAGGCCGATCACCTCGCCGATCCGCACAGCCGCTGCATTCAGTCCCTGAATATCCTCGTTGGTTGTCTGGGCACGTTCGCTTGCGGAAATTGCCATTTGCGATGTGTCGCTGACCTGTCCGGCGATTTCATGGATCGAAGCCGACAGTTGAGTTGCCGCTGTTGCGACAAGCTGCACATTTGACGAAGCTTCCTCTGTGCCCGCAGAGACGGTTGTTGATTGTTCGTTTGCAGTTGATGCACTGTTTTTAAGGGCTTCGGAAACCGCATGGAGTTGTTGTACAGCCGTCCCGACTTCGCTCATCATTGCGACGACATCGTCATCAAACTCGCGGATATGCTTTTCTTGCTGTTCGATACGTTGACGCTGCTTTTCATCAAGCTCGCGCTGCTGGGCTTCAAGCTTCTGACGCTCAAGCCCGTTTTCACGAAAGACGACAACCGACCGGCCCATTTCGCCAATTTCGTCCTTGCGATTGGCTTCATCAAGCTGCACGTCGAAGTCGTTGTCGGCAAGGCGGGCCATTTTGGTCGTCAAACCTGCAATTGCACGTGCGATTGCGCGCGCCAGGATAATCGACAATAAAACCAGTATCAGGGCACCGGCGATGAAAATCGCAAATGTGACCTGAACCCCAGTATGCGCGATTTGTTCGGCACGTTGCTGCATTTTCACGGCCACATCGCCGATGGCGCTGCTCAGTTCCGCAAGTACCGGTTCAACAGCCGAGTAATAGGCGCTCAGACGCGCAAGCGATTCTTCACGCGCCAGAACAGCATCGGCCAGTGCCTTGAAATCGGAAATATATGATGCCATCAGTTTGCCAAGCTCAGCCTTCTTGTCATCCTGAATGCTTCCCGCTTTTTGCAGGGCTGCGTCGAATTCCTTGGCCGTCGCCGTAACACTGTCAAGATAAGCCGGGTCAAGACTTGCAAGGAAATCCTTCTCGTCCCGTCGCATTTTCAGCACCGCAATCGAGATATCCTTGGTGTTGGAAAGCCCCAGCATGGCTTCAAGCTGCGCAATTTTGCCAAGAGCGGTTTCGACCTCTGTCGCGGCATTGCGCATTTCGCCAAGCAAACCTGAACTCTGATCAAAGCCCACCTTGCGCTGTAAATCGACAACGGTTGTAAACTCGCTGACATAATCTTCGAACGCGGCGCTTGCCTGATCAACCTTGCCAAGAAGCTCGCCCAGTTCCTCGCGTTTGGCGAGGTCATCCAGGCCTGCTCGCACAGACATTGCAGCGGCAGCGTGAGACGCGACATATTCTTCGTTCTTGCGCAGGACAAAGTCCTTTTCATGTCGGCGCGCGTTCAGAAATGCCCGGGATATACCATCAACCAGCGACTGGTCGGCGCTGGCTGCCTCGGCAATTGTTTGCGCCGACTGGCGTTGTTGATCCGCAATGAACTGCGTTACGCCAACAACTGCGAAAATAATAAGTGCGACCACACTTATCAGAGAAATCTGGTAGACAAGTTTCATGCGTGACAAGAAAGACATGTTTCCACCCCTAATTATACGGATCGTTTTTGTTATTATTTTTTTACTACCTGATTGTCATAGAACCACTCTACCAATGGTAGATCAACAAACACTTAAGTATAGACGTCTGGGTGTTATTCAACGTCCAAGCCAAGAAATAACGCCAATTCGCCATTTATTTCCGTGACCTGCAAACTATGTTGGTTGTTCTGGTAAGATGGTAATCTTGCTGCAAGAATACGACCGCACACTGCAAAACACAGCAATCAGGACGAACAATCACCCATGAGCATCGCATGAGTATCTGGGGCAAAATTATTGGTGGAGCCGCAGGCTTTGCCTTGGGCGGACCGCTTGGCGCGATCCTTGGCGCAACAGCCGGTCATGTCGTAGACAAGATCAAGAGTGCCGCAAACGGGGGGCCGCAACTGGGTGGTCACGACCCGAGGCAGGTTGCCTTTGCCACGGGCGTCATCGTTCTTGCTGCCAAAATGGCCAAGGTTGACGGTCATGTCAGCCGCGACGAGATCAATGCCTTCAAGCGCGTTTTCCATATTCCGCCCGGCGAAGAAAAGAATGTCGGCCGTATCTTTGATATGGCTCGTTCATCATCGGATGGCTTTGAACTCTATGCCCGTCAGATCGCCACCATGTTTCGGGGTGAACGCGCGCTTCTGGAAGGCATCCTTGAAGCCCTTTACCAGATCGCCATGGCTGATGGTGAATTGCATCCGGCAGAACAGGATTACCTGAAAAAGGTCGCCCATATCTTTGGCTTTGCCGATGTCGACTTTGATCGCGTACATCATGCCTTCACCTCATCGAACGGTCCCGACCCCTATGAGCAACTGGGCCTTGGACGCGATGCCAGTGATGATGAACTGAAAGCAGCCCATCGCAAATTGTCGCGCGAAAATCATCCAGACACCCTGATGGCCAAAGGCATGCCGCCCGAATTCATCGAACAGGCCAATGATAAAATGGCCCGCATCAACGCCGCATGGGATCAAATCCGCAAGGAACGCGGTATCCGCTGATCCAAATCGGCTGGATAGAGATGATGACAGATGATTTCCCTTGCAACGGCACCGGATTTGCTGTTTGCAAGGGGCCTGTCACGCTGACCAATTTTCTGAACTCAAGCTTATCGGTTTTTCCATGGCGCCACCGCTGATTAATATTAATGACATTCGCCTGACCTTTGGCGGCAATGATCTGTTTTCCGATGTGTCATTTGCCATTGGCGAACGCGACCGACTATGTCTGGTCGGCCGGAATGGTGGCGGGAAATCGACACTTCTGAAAATCATCGCTGGCGAGATCGAAGCCGACGGTGGCGAACGGTTTGTTCAGCCGGGTTGCAAGGTTGCCTATCTCAATCAGGAACCGAAATTTGACGGCTATGACACGGTCGAGGATTTCGTTCTTTCGGCTCTTGATGAACATGAACAGGACTATGCCTATCGCTCTGACATGCTGTTGGCATCGGTCGATATTGATCCCAAAGCCGATCCAAAACAGCTTTCTGGCGGTGAAGGCCGACGCGCGGCAATCGCGCGCGCACTGATTGCCGACCCGCAGGTACTTTTGCTGGACGAACCGACCAACCATCTTGATCTTCCGACCATTGAATGGCTTGAAGGCGAGATCAAGAATTTCCGCGGTGCGGTTGTCGTCATCTCGCATGACCGTGCCTTCCTGAATGCGGTATCGAACGGCGTGCTTTGGCTTGACCGTGGTGTCATGCATCAGGGCGCGATCAATTTCGCCAAGTTCGAAGAATGGTCCGAAGAAATCTATCGCAAGGAAGCCGAGGAACGCGCCAAGCTCGACAAGCTGATTGCACAGGAAACCGTCTGGTCCGTGCAGGGCATTTCCGCCCGCCGCAAACGTAACCAGGGTCGCCTGCGCCGTCTTTATGACATGCGCGAACAGCGCTCCAATCAGGTTGACCGAATTGGCAATGTCTCACTTGCAGCCGAGGCTGGCGAAACATCGGGCAAGGTCGTGATCGAGGCCACTGATATCGCCAAGTCATTCGGGGATCGCCAGATCATTGCCGATTTCTCGACCCGTATCCTGCGTGGCGACAAGGTTGGCATCATCGGCCCGAACGGTGCAGGTAAAACCACACTGCTTAAAATGCTGACCGGGCAGCTTGAACCCGACAGCGGCACGATCAAGATCGGCACCAACCTTAATCCCAGCTATTTTGATCAAAAGCGTATTGCGCTCGATGACGATAAAACGCTTTGGGATACGCTGTGTGATGTTGGCGGCGATCAGGTGATGGTGCGCGGCAACCCGCGCCACGTTGTCAGCTATCTGCGCGATTTCCTGTTTGACGAAAAACAGGCCAGAAGCCCGGTTGGTGCCCTTTCGGGTGGCGAACGCAACCGTTTGCTTCTGGCGAAATTGCTGGCAAAGCCGACCAACCTTCTGATCATGGATGAGCCGACCAACGATCTGGATATGGATACGCTCGACCTGCTTCAGGAAATGCTGGACGACTATGAGGGCACCCTTCTTCTGGTCAGCCATGATCGTGACTTCCTTGATCGCGTTGTAACGTCATCAATTGTGATGGAAGGCGACGGAACGGCAGTTGAATATGCCGGTGGCTATTCCGATTATATCGCTCAACGCAAACTCTCAAACGCCCCCGCAGCCAAAGATGACAAGAACCTTGGCAAGCTTGGTAAAAAACCTTCGGGTAACAACAATGCGCCCAAAGCAAAATCGGTTTCAAAGCTGAGCTACAAGGATCAGCGCGAATACGACAATCTGCCTGCGGCGATGTCAAAGCTCGAAGCAGAAATAAAAACGCTTGAAGCTGCCCTGTCTGACAGCACCCTGTTTACCAAGGATCCGACCGGCTTCCAGAAGAAGGTCGACCGGCTTGACACTGCACGAAGCGAACTTGAAGCATCCGAGGAACGCTGGCTGGAACTTGAAATGATGCGCGAGGAGCTCGGTCAGGCCTGATGATCTGACCGGGCCATCGCCCACAAACATCCCGACGATGATCCTGTTATTGCTACCGGTTGCTTTACGTCTGGTGCGCATTGGGACACACTTGTCTGCAAACCAGTTCAGTCTGGGTTGAAAAGAACTCATTTGTCCTTTGTCTTCAAACAGATGACAAAGGACGGTGTCGTCAACGCAGACGCTTCTGTGCTGCCCCTTATTGAAAGCCCGCGCCATGCCCCTCAAAGCAGTGCTTATGGCCCTGTCTGTCGCCATCATCTGGGGCATTAACATGCTGACCGTCAAAGGTGCGGTTTCAGAAATTCCACCCTTTATGCTGACCGCTATCCGCTTTGCTTCGGTTGCAATTCTGCTGATCCCGTTTACCCGCATGCCACGCGGTCGCATGGGACGCCTTGCCGTCATCTCGCTGACTTTTGGCAGTCTGCATTTCGGTGTTTTATTCTTTGCACTTTCAATGATTGACGCCGGACCGGTCGCAATTATCGTCCTGCTTGGCGTGCCGTTTTCTTCGATGCTGGCGACCTATTTCTTTAATGACAGGCTGGGCTGGAAGCGGCTTTCGGGCATGACGCTTGCGTTTGTTGGCGTAACAATCATGTTCTGGGACCCGACCATGACCGATCTGCAATTGCCATTATTGCTGGTGGTATTTGCAGCTTTCATGTGGGCGGTTGCCAATGTGATGATCAAGAAACTGGGCGATATTGACACCTTCCAGCTTAATGGCTGGATGGCATTGTTTGCCGCCCCGCAGCTGCTGCTTCTATCGCTGGTTTTTGAACCCGAATCCTTTCAGGCAGTGCGTGATGCCAGCTGGATGGCGTGGGCCAATCTGAGCTTTACGGTGATCATGTCATCAATTGTGGCCTATGGTTTCTGGTATCATTTGCTCAAGACCCAGGATGTGAATGCAGTCGTGCCATGGTCATTGCTCGCACCTGTCATCAGCGTTCTGGGATCGTTTGTGGTATTTAACGAAGCATTCTCGATGCTTAAGATCATTGGCGGTATTGTTGTTCTGTGCGGGGTCACGGTGATCATGCTGCGCAAACCCGTTCAGCGTAAAACACAGGGAATGGATTAAGCCAAATGGCCGATGGGCAGTCAGACGGGCGATCAAAAGACAGTTTGCCAGCAGACATCATCAAGCATCCCTCGCCCAATTTCGGCCCGCGCCCGGATGGTTGCCCGATTGATATCCTTGTGCTGCATTATACCGGCATGCCCACAGGCAATGCCGCCCTTGAACGCCTGTGTGATCCTGAAAGTTCGGTTTCGAGCCACTATCTGATCGAAGAGGACGGCCGTGTTTTTGCCCTTGTCGATGAAGACAAACGCGCATGGCATGCCGGGCGAGGTTGTTGGCAGGATTGCACAGATGTGAATTCACATTCCATCGGGATCGAGATCGTCAATCCGGGTCATGAATTTGGCTATCGCGTCTTTCCCGATATACAGATCGCATCCGTCATCACGTTGTGCCGGGACATTCTGGCCCGTCGCAACATTCCGGCAGATCGGGTGATTGCCCATTCCGACATGGCCCCGGATCGCAAGGAAGATCCCGGTGAATTGTTCCCCTGGAAATTACTGGCCGACAACGGCATCGGGCTTTGGCCCGATGTAACTGACGATATCGCTGTTGATCCGTATCGCTTTGAAGGGTTGCTTGATCAGATTGGCTATGGATGGCCGGCAAGTGATGGGGATGGCGCATCCAACGAAGAGTATCGCCTTAAACGGACAATTGCCTTTCAGCGGCACTGGCGTGCGGCGGATATTTCCGGTGTCCTCGACGGGCAATGCATGGCCATTGCCACCGCCCTTGCAAATGCGATTGGCAACTAGCTTTCTGAACTCGCCCCCGTCGCCACCGCTTTTTCTTGACGTTATGGTCGATGTAACCTACATCCGCACCACCAGATGGCCGGATGGCCGCCCTGATTGCTTGCAATCGGGGAGGAAAGTCCGGGCTCCACGGAGACACGGTGCCAGATAACGTCTGGCGGGGGCGACCCTAGGGAAAGTGCCACAGAAAGCAAACCACCGACACAGCGCAAGCCTGTCGGAAAGGGTGAAAGGGTGCGGTAAGAGCGCACCGGTCCTTCAGCAATGCGGGACGCATGGTAAACCCCACCGGGAGCAAAACCTAATAGGAATGGTCGGCCGGATGCTTCGGCATTGTCGGCAGGTGGGTTTTCGCACCACCATTCGGGTTGGTTGCAGGAGGCGTTCGGCGACGGACGTCCCAGATGAATGGCCATCCAGTGCGGTTCGCCGCATGGACAGAACCCGGCTTACAGGCCATCTGGTATTATTTCCCAAACGAAAAGGCGATGACAATACGCTGTCACCGCCTTTGACAAGTTCAATAAATCTGTGCTGACAGCGCGATGATCAGCCTTTTTCCGCAATTGATTGCGTGAAATACTTGTCGGCCTCTTCCTGAGTGCCGACGTCGAAATCAGCCGCAGTCTGATCCTTGATCATCTTGCCAAGGGTCGGAAGCGTTTTACGGTCAATCTGGGTATTCTGGTCCCACAATTTGGAACGCATCAGCGATTTCGCACAATGCAGGAAGGCTTCCTCGACCGTAATTTTAATCGCCGTGATCGGTGGCTTGGGCGTATCGGCAAACAATCCCAGCAAAGCCGGATCTGTACTGATTTCAGCCGTACCGTTCAAGCGCAGTGTTTCATTCACACCGGGTACAAAGAACAGCATCCCGACTTTCGGGTTATCGACGATGTTTGACAGTGTATCGACACGGTTATTGCCCGGACGGTCCGGCATGACGATGGTGTTATCATCTACAACCTTGATGAAGCCCGGCCCATCGCCGCGGGGGCTGACATCGGCATCGCCATTGGCATCGGCCGATGAAACGACCGCAAAGGGTGCCAGTTCAATGAAATGCTTGCAGTGTGGATCAAGCCGCGACAGGCATTTATCAACAGCAAGTCCCATCGGCTCCCCATAAATTGCGCGAAGCTTTTCCTGGGTATCGATTTTTGTATCGGCAGAAGTCATTGGCAGGCACCTTATGCGGGAATCACGGGCCGAAGGTGCGTCACTTGAGAACGCAAGTCAATCGCTGATCAATCCTGACTTGCCGATCCAATGATCTGCTCGACGGTTTTCACAGCGGCAAACTCGCCATTGAGACTGGAAAGTGCCACATCATGCACCAGCTCGGCCGGGAAAACCCGCCCATCCGGAAGGCTGCGATCAAAGGTCGCACAGGCATCAGATGCAATCGTTACCTCAAATCCAAGATTCCCGGCCATACGGGTGCTGGTATTCACACAATGGTCCGTTGTGATCCCGCACAGAACAAGGCGCGAAATACCCTGCGCACGCAGATCTGCCTCAAGACTGGTGCCGATAAAAGCCGAATTGACATTCTTGCCATAGACAGGCTCACCCTCAATCGGGGCTAGTGCCTGTTTGATGGCGTTGCCTGGATGATCAGGATGAAGACGCGATTGCGGTTCGGTTGAGTCATGCTTGACATGAATGACCGGCTGCCCGGCTTTGCGCCAGTGTGTCAGAAGTTTCTCACCATTTCTTTCGGCATCGGGGTTATTGCGATTTCCCCAGTAATCAAGGTCATCAAATCCTTGTTGCCAGTCAATCAGGATCAGGGCGGTCTTGTTCATTTCGGGGCTCCGACGGTTGGATGCATATCATTGCTGGTGGCGATACCCGGCACCTTACCAGTAATTTATCTGGCGGAAATGACAAACACCCCACCAATCTCGCCAGAATTCCGTCACCGACTTTTAGAGCCACCCTTTGCGTTTGAAATACCAAAGCGGCAAAACAGCGGACAGGATCATCAGGCCGATTGCAACCGGATAGCCGAATTCCCAGCCAAGCTCGGGCATTACTTCGAAATTCATGCCATAGATGCTGGCGATCAGGGTTGGCGGCAGGAAGGCCGCCGCAGCGACCGAGAAGATCTTGATGATGTTGTTTTGCTCAAGACTGATCATGCCAAGGGTCGCATCGAGCAGGAACGTCACCTTGTTGGCGATAAAGTTGGCATGTTCGGTAATCGAGACGATATCGCGTGAAATCACCTTAAGCCTTGCCTTGGCATCCTTTTTCAGACGCGTCTGCGTTGACAGGAACAATCCAAGTCGATGAAGGTTCAGCAAGCTGTCCTTCGCCTTGCCAGACAGGTTGCCAGTACGTCCGATCTGGCGCAGGGTTTCCCGGTGATCCTGATCCGAGCCGGGTCCTTCCGGGCTTGCAAACACCTGATTTGACAGGTTTTCAAGATCGGTTGCGGTCTGTTCCATCAAATCCGCCAGACGGTCAACAATCTGTTCGAGCAGCCCGAACATGACCGTTTCGGCACTATTGGCCAGTGACGGTGTTTTTTTGACCCGACGGATGAATGTCTTGAACGGTACCGGATCAGCATAGCGCAGCGTGATCAGGGTCTTCTTGACCAGAATGAACGTCACGGCCGCCGTTTGCGGCGCATCGGTCGTCGCACGGGTCAGGACCGAAACCGTCATGAAAAGTGCCCCGTCCTCGTCATACAGACGAGATGAAAGTTCGATCTCCTGCATTTCCTCGCGGGTCGGCACCTCGATCCCGAAACGTTGCTCGATATCGTGAATTTCATCAGAGGTCGGCGACAGCAAGTCAATCCATACCGGTGTACGTTCGGATTTGGCGACGTCCTGCTTGCCTGCCGTTGCGTCGGCATTTGCATTGTCAACGGCATTGGCTGTGATCTTCGCAGCTGATTTTCCGTCTTCTGCCGGTTCGGTTTCCGCAACACCAGTCCGGGGCGCAGCAGAGCCATCTGCGCCAGCCCCATCGTCTGTTGTTGCCCGAAGCGGAGCAAAAAACTCGCTGGTATCCATTAACCTTCTCCATCCTGACCGGCTTGTCGTTTGATACGGATGCCAGATTATTGCTTGGCTGTCATATGGTGTTTCTGTTGCAATCCCGCCGCCAGTCAGAATGGCAGAACCGTCTGGAATGAAAACGGATCAATGTCGGGATTGGTTCCGCTTTTTTCGCCAAAGGCAGTACGGACCTGATCGAGAAACTCTTCCTTGCTGATCATCTGATCTTTATTGGCATCGTAGGCCGGAAACAGCAATTCAAGGCGTCGGCTTTCCGTGCGCAGTCGCTGGCGGTTGGCATCGGCAGTGCCGGGCAACTGTTCAACTGCCGAAAACTCGCGCATGACCAGCACGCTATCGCCATTAATGTCACGCCTGCGGAACATCCAGCTTGAATAGGACGCAGCCTCATCAGCGCTGATCCTTCCATCCTGATTGATATCAACCGGATGATATTGTTCTCGATACAGTTTCACCTGTTCTGGCACCCCTGATGTCACGACACCTGCCCCTGCATTTTTCTGGGCAAGGGCCTTGGCAATAGCATCATTCAAACCGGGGATGTTTGTGGCCCCGGCAGCACCTTCACCCGCCACCCCGGCCACACCGTCAAGTGCGCCAAGCCCGGACAAACCGCCAAGACCGAATTGCGACATCAGTTCAGGGTTGCTTTGAAGCTGCTGCATGATCAGGGGCAGAAGTTCACGAACCTGTGGTGATGACACTTCTGGCGATGTTGAACTGCCGTCGGCCTTATCCAGGGTCAGTCCCTGCGCCCGGGCACTGCCATCACCATTTACGGTGATCCCCGGAACGGAAATACCGTCAAAAAACGTACAACTCATTAATAGAATGGCAGCTATTATCCGCAACAATCGCTTCCCTCATCTCGCTGACGCTGCCCCGCGCCAGATGTTTGAACCCGGTACCATCTTACGATATCCGACAACCCGGCATGACAATCAGATGGTCCGATACCGTCACCCGATAAACGTCTCTTCTACATTTTGCAGGAGTTCGTTCGCGCATCAAACCCGATTGGGAGTCAAATCGCAAATTGTCTTCGCCCATCCCGTCATTTCCCGAAATGTCGACTGCACCATCAAAACCCATCAAACCGGGTTTTTAATGGTCACCGATGGGGCCCCATGGAACCACTTTGGGATTTCATGGGCCGAAGATGGATAAGACCGTGATTTCAAGTGTTTTTGGCTGAATTCAGGCTTTTCGCATGTACCGCAGAATCCACAGAAACACACCAAATCGTCACATATGACCCCATCAAATCCCATTGACCCCCATCATTTCCCATGGTACCCCATTAACAGGCATAAATTCTGTGCCATGCGGGGCATATCCATTTCAAACATCGACCGGTCATTGAACCGACCGTTTCAGGCCGTGTTTTGAAAACGGATTTTTTGATCAGGGGAATGGCGAAGTGCTGTTCACAGGGACGCACATTCACAAGCTGGACCGGAAGGGACGCGTATCCGTCCCCAAACGGTTCCGTGCGGCCCTTGAGCTGGAAGAATTCGCCGGCATCTACCTGTATCAATCCCACAAGGAAAGCGCGCTCGAAGGTTGCAGCCACAGCCATATGGAGCGCATCGCCGCATCGCTTGACGAACTTGATATGTTCTCTGACGAGGCCGACGATCTGGCTGACACCATCCTTGGCTCCTCGCATATGCTTCCTTACGACGGCGAAGGCCGGATCATTCTTCCCGCAGAATTGATCGAATTTGCCCGTATCGAAGATCAAGTCGCCTTTGTCGGCCGTGGTCGCACCTTCCGCCTGTGGAACCCTGACATCTTCAAGCCCCTGCAAGAAGCCAGCCGGACCCGCACGCTCAACCGTGGCGCGACGCTTAAGCTCAAACCAGTGTCCGAACTCCCCAAAGGCGCACGTCCCGGCGCCCCGAACGAGGAGGACGCATCATGAGCGACAAGGATATCAGTTTCGCCACTGAAGACCGTCCGCACAAACCGGTCCTGCTGCGCGAGGTGCTTGAAGCCCTTGCACCGGCTGACGGGGAAATCATGGTCGACGGTACTTTTGGCGCAGGCGGTTATTCCCGCGCCATTCTTGATTCCGCGAAGTGCGAACTCTATGGCATTGATCGCGATCCGACAGCGGTCGCAACAGGCAAAAAGCTTGAAGCCGAGTATGACGGACGGTTCCATATGGTCGAAGGTTGCTTTGGTGATATGGGACGTTTGATCCCGGCTGCGGGGCCCGAACAGGTCGACGGTATCGTTCTTGATATCGGTGTTTCCTCGATGCAGCTTGATCAGGCTGATCGCGGTTTTTCGTTCCGTGAAGATGGCCCGCTTGACATGCGCATGTCGATGTCCGGCCCAACAGCCGCAGACTTCGTCAACACTGCCGAAGAAGAAGACATTGCCAATGTCATCTATCGCTATGGCGAAGAACGGGCATCGCGCAAGGTTGCGCGCAAAATCATCGAAATGCGCGCAGAAGAGCCCTTTGCCACGACATCCCAGCTTGCCCGTGCTGTACGCTCTGTCGTGCGCAAGTCCAAGGACGGCATTGATCCGGCAACCCGGACGTTTCAGGCATTGCGCATTTATGTAAATGACGAGCTTGGCGAACTTGAACGCGCAATGGATGCAGCCGAGACACTTCTGAAGCCCGGTGGACGTCTGGTGATTGTGACGTTCCATTCGCTCGAAGATCGTCAGGTCAAAACATTCATGAAGGCGCGTTCAGGCGACCCCAGAAAAATGTCGCGTCGCCTGCCCGGCGAACCGGAAGTCGCCATTCCGACCTTTACGACCATCACGCGAAAAGCCGTCACCGGTCAAAAAGACGAAATCCGTGCCAATCCGCGCGCCCGATCCGCAAAACTGCGCGCCGTTGCCCGCAATGAGCAACCTGCAACCACGCAGGGAGGCCGGAAATGACCCGTGCTGTCACGATCATTGGCCTGTTCCTGACCATTCTGATTGGTGCTGGCACTTATTGGGTCAGTCACGAAGTCGAGCGCCTTGAAAAGCATTACGCCGAGATCCAGTCGGACATTCTGGCCGAACAGGAAAGCATCCACGTACTTGAAGCCGAATGGAGCTACCTGAACAATCCCGAACGGATTGAGCGTCTGTCGAAAGAATATCTGAGCCTTGATCAGATCCAGGTTCTCCAGATGGCAAGCATCGACGACCTGCCAGAAGTGTCCGACATGCATCAGTACCGTATCGACAAGTTTGGCGAAGCCGTTGCCTTCATGCCAACCCCGCGCCCGCGCCCGGGCAGCCGTGCCTATGCCGAGGCGGCAGAAAGCATGATTGTTGATGCACCGTCCGTCGCCACAAATACCGGAGGAGCACAATGAGCTTTACCCGGTTCTCATACTGGCTGCGTGGTGATCGTCCGGAACTTGGCCCGGACCAGCGAGAACGTCTTGCCCTTGAAACGGCACGCAACCGTATTTTCATCACCGGTGCCATGTTCATCATCGGGTTTTCGTGGATCACATATGGTCTGGTCGATGCATCCGTGCTGCGTCAGGGCAATGAACCAGCACTGGCATCGGGAACCGACACGCGCGAACTCAAGACCGAGCGCGCCGACATTGTTGATCGCAATGGCCTGCTGCTGGCGACCGATCTTCCAACCAATTCGCTTTATGCCGATGCCCGTGTGGTCAAGGACCCGGTTGCCTCGGCCGATCTGTTGCTGACCGTCCTGCCCGATCTGGATCGCGACACGCTGATCCGGCACCTGAGTTCGCGCAAGGCATTCGTCTGGTTGCGCCGTAACCTTACGCCGGAACAGCAATATGAAGTTAACTCGCTTGGTATTCCGGGGTTGAATTTCCAGCGCGAAGAACGCCGCGTTTACCCGCATGGGCGCCTGTTCTCCCACGTTTTGGGCTTTACCGACATCGACAATAACGGCATCGCCGGTGCAGAACGCAAGTTCGATAACGAACTGCGAATCAATAACGGTCCGCTCCAGCTTTCGCTTGATACCCGCGTGCAGTTCGCGCTTGAGGAAGAAGTCGAAAAGGCGATGGAAACCTATAGTGCGATTGGTGCTGCGGGTCTTGTCATGGATGTCTATACCGGTGAAGTGATCGCGATGACCTCGCTTCCGAACTTTGATCCGCACCGTCCGGGTCAGGCACCGGCGGATGCGCGGTTTAACCGCTCGACCCTTGGCGTGTATGAAATGGGCTCGGTGTTCAAGCTGTTTAACACCGCCATCGCGCTTGAAACCGGCACATCCAACCTGAATTCCGTTTATGACGCGACCGAGCCGCTGCGCATCGCCCGCTTCTCGATCCGTGATTACCATGGTGAAAACCGCTGGCTGACTGTACCGGAAATTCTGGTGCACAGCTCGAACATCGGTTCTGCACGCATGGCGATGGCTTTTGGTGGCGAGGCGCAGAAAAAGTACCTCAAAAAGCTTGGCATGCTCGACAAACCCGAGATCGAGCTCCCCGAGGTCGGCGGGCCTCTGATCCCCAATCCCTGGCGCGAAGTCAACACCATGACGATTTCGTTCGGTCATGGTCTTGCGGTCACCCCGCTTCAGGTTGTCAACGGCATTTCAAGCATCGTCAATGGTGGTATCCGCCGCCCGTCAACCATCCTTAAGCAGGATGGCGCACCGGCAGGCGAACGTGTGTTTTCCCAGAAAACTTCGGAACTGCTGCGTCGCCTGATGCGACTGGTTGTAACCGAAGGATCGGGCAAAAAAGCCGAAGTCGCAGGTTACTTCCTTGGCGGGAAAACCGGCACCTCGGAGAAACTTGTGAACGGGCGCTACGTCAAGAACGCCCGCATGTCCACCTTTGTCGCCGCCTTCCCGATGCAGGACCCGAAATATGTGGTTCTGGTAACGTTAGACGAGCCCAAAGGCACCAAAGAAACTTATGGATTTGCCACAGCAGGTTGGGTGTCCGCCCCTGCGGTTGGCAAGGTTGTGACACGTATTGCTCCCCTTCTGGGCATTGAACCGGCGAATGCGAAGGCGCCGGAGATTGAGCAAGCGCTGCAGATCGAACTTCGCAAGGGGGAACGCAAGCTTGCGTCTTTCTGAGCTCATGGCAGGTGATCAAGCGGCATTGAAACATGCCGAAGGACAGGACCCGAACATCACGGGCCTGACAGCAGACTCACGCACCGTGAAGGATGGCTATATGTTTGCCGCCCTGTCCGGTGCCCGCGACGACGGCTCCAAATATATCGCTGATGCGATCAAACTTGGTGCGGCCGCCATTCTGGCAAAGGATGGAACCCCCAGACCGGTCGCCGCAACGGTTCCCCTGATCCCGGTGGAAAATCCGCGCAAACGCTATGCACAGCTTGCTGCCCGTTTCTATGGCAAGCAACCGGCAAACATCGCGGCAATTACCGGGACGAACGGCAAGACATCAACGGCGATCTTCACCGAACAGCTTTGGACGATCCTTGGCAATATGTCAGGTTCGATCGGAACGCTTGGCATTCGTGCAGCGGGTGCAAAAATCCCGGGATCGCTCACCACGCCTGATCCGGTTGCCCTTCACCAGAGCCTTGATGAAATGTCGGGTATCGGTGTCACCCATGTGGCAATGGAGGCCAGCTCACACGGGCTTGACCAGTATCGTCTTGACGGCGTGAAGGTAACCGTCGCGGCCTTTACCAACCTGTCGCGCGACCACCTTGATTATCATGGCACGTTTGAAAAATACTTTGCCGCCAAGGCACGCCTGTTCTCCGACCTTCTGGTTGCCGATGGCACAGCGGTTCTCAATGCAGATGTCGAACAGTTCGCCCTTCTTAAAAAGATGTGTGAAAAGCGCGGCGTGAATGTTCTGTCCTATGGTCAGAATGCCGATGACATCAAACTTGTCAAAGCAACACCTGACAGCACCGGCACCAAGATCACCCTTCTGGCCAACAAGGGCGAATACAACGTGCATTTGCCGCTGATGGGCAGCTTCCAGGTCATGAACGCGCTTGCCGCCCTTTCCATCGTGGTGGCATCGGGTGCCGATATTGATCAGGCTGTCCTTGCCCTTGAAAAACTTGAGGGTGTTCGTGGTCGCCTCGAACTGGTTGGTAAAACCAGTTTCGGTGCCCCCGTCTTTGTCGATTACGCCCACACACCGGACGCGCTTGAAACCGTGATCAAGGCGGTTCGTCCGCATTGCAAAGGCCGCATCGTTTGTGTATTTGGTGCAGGCGGAGACCGTGACACGGGCAAGCGCCCGATAATGGGCCAGGTCGCGCATGATTTTGCCGATATCGCCATCATCACCGATGACAACCCGCGCAGCGAAGACCCCGCCCTTATTCGCGCCGCCATCAAGGCGAAATGCGAAGGTGCCGTCGAGATCTCCGACCGGGCAGAGGCCATCAAACGCGGCATTGGCATCCTGCAACGCAACGATGTCCTTATTATTGCCGGAAAAGGCCATGAAAGAGGCCAAATTATCGGTGATACGGTCCTTCCGTTTGATGATGCATCCGTTGCCCGCAGCATCCTTGCTGGCGGCAACTGACCTGAATTCCCGTTACGGCACGCTGGCCGTGACGGCCTGAGCGAAATGAAAGTGACGTTATGACGAAGGCTGTTTTATGGACGGCGAAAGATGCCGAAACCGCAACCGGTGGCAAAACGACCGGTAACTGGTCGGTATCCGGCATCTCGATTGACAGCCGAAAAGTCAGCAAGGGTGATCTTTTCATCGCGCTTAAAGGCCCGAACTTCGACGGCCACAAATTTGCGCAAGCCTCCCTTGATGCCGGTGCAAGTGCCGTGATGGTATCTGATGCTGCAGGCATCACCGACACCGACAAAGTCCTTCTGGTTGATGACACCCTTGATGCGCTGGTACGACTTGGCCTCGCCGGACGTGCGCGCAGCAATGCCAAAATCGTCGCCATTACTGGCAGCGTCGGCAAGACCGGGACCAAGGAAGCGCTCAAATATGTGCTTTCCCAGCAAGGAAAAACCCATGCAAGCCCGGCAAGCTTCAACAACCATTGGGGCGTGCCTATCAGTCTGGCGACGCTTCCGGTTGACGCACAATACGGTGTTTTTGAAATCGGCATGAACCATCCCGGCGAAATCAGCCCGCTGGTCAAGATGGTCAAACCGTCCGTTGCCCTGATCACCACCGTGGTCGGTGCGCATACCGAGTTCTTCAAGGACGAAGCCGAAATTGCCATGGCAAAGGCTGAAATCTTTGACGGTCTTGAGTCCGATGGCGTCGTGGTTTTGAACCGCGACAACATGCATTATTTCGCCCTCGCACGTCGCGCCAAGGAACTTGGCCTGAGCAACATCAAATGCTTTGGCACCGACGCGATGGCCAATTATCGCCTGTTTGAAGCCAATATTGTCACCGATGGCAGTGCTGTACGTGCCCGTGTTGGTGGCCGCGATCTTGAATATTTCATTGGCTGTCCGGGCGAACACTGGGTTCTCAATTCTCTTGCAGTTCTGGGCTGTGTGGATGCGATTGGTGCAGACCCGCTGCGCGCGGCACAGGATCTGGCCGATGTCACCCCGCCTTCCGGGCGTGGCGAAATCTCGACCGTCAAGGTTCCGTCAGGCGACGGCACGTTTACCCTGATTGATGATGCCTATAACGCCAATCCGACATCGATGATGGCCGGGATCAAGGTTCTGGCACAAAGCAGACCTGGAGAAGGTGGTCGCAAGATCGCCGTTGTCGGTGATATGCGCGAACTGGGTGACGATGCGATCCGCATGCATGCCGATCTGCACCATCCCCTGACCGCAATGGAAATTGACCGGGTGTATTCGGTCGGCCCGTTGATGGCTGAACTGGATAAAACCCTGCCCGCTGAACGCAATGCCGGTCATTTTGACACCGCCGAAGACGCGATCGAGCCGATCAAGGCCGATTTACGCGCCGGTGACGTGGTTTTGGTCAAAGGATCGCTTGGCATTTACGTTTCGAAAATTGTATCGGCCCTAAAATCATGTGGCGTGGTGGAAAAGTCCACAACCGTACAGGATTAAGTCGCAGAAGGAACGACCAGAGCAATGCTCTATAATCTGCTTTATCAACTGTCTGATCAGATGCCGGTATTGAACCTGTTTCGGTACATTACCTTCCGGACGGGCGGTGCGATCATTACATCGCTGATCCTTGCATTTGTGCTGGGTCCGTCCCTGATCAACTGGTTGCGTTCCAAGCAAAGCGAAGGACAGCCGATCCGTGAAGATGGTCCAGAAAGTCACCTTCTGACAAAAAAAGGCACGCCGACCATGGGCGGGCTTTTGTTGTTGCTCTCGACATCGATTGCAACCCTGCTTTGGGCTGATTTGACCAATGCCTATGTCTGGGCAGTTTTGCTGGTCACCATCGGGTATGGCTTCCTTGGTTTTCTTGACGATTACCTCAAGGTTTCCAAGAAAAACACCAAGGGCCTTCCGGGCAAGCTCAAACTGCTGGGCCAGTTTTCAATTGCGGCCCTTGCAGCATGGTGGATTTCCTATAACACCGCAGATCCGCTTTCGACGGCGCTGGCCTTCCCGTTCTTCAAGAATTTCCTGCTCGATCTTGGCTGGTTCTTTGTGCCGTTTGCGATGTTTGTCATGGTCGGCGCATCAAACTCGGTCAACCTGACGGATGGTCTTGACGGATTGGCCATCGTACCAGTGATGATTGCAGCGGCAAGCTTTGCCCTGATCACCTATCTGATCGGTAACATTCAGTTCGCCGAATATCTTCAGGTCCATTATGTCGCCGGATCAGGCGAGCTGACCATCTTCCTTGGTGCCCTTGTCGGGGCAGGCCTTGGCTTCCTGTGGTACAACGCCCCGCCTGCAATGGTGTTTATGGGAGATACCGGGTCGCTTGCCCTTGGCGGTGCGCTGGGCGCAGTTTCGGTCGTCACCAAACACGAACTGGTTCTGGCAATTATTGGCGGTCTGTTTGTTCTTGAGACCCTTTCTGTGATCATTCAGGTCGGGTCATTCAAGCTGACAGGCAAGCGCGTGTTCCGCATGGCACCGCTTCATCACCATTTCGAGAAAAAAGGCTGGCAGGAACCGACCATCGTGATCCGTTTTTGGATCATTGCGGTGATTCTGGCCCTTGTCGGCCTTGCCACCCTGAAACTCAGGTAAGGATGCCCTATCGTGATTGATCTTTCGCATCTGCGCGGCAAAACCGTTGCGGTACTGGGTCTGGGGAAGTCCGGACTGGCCAGCGTAAAAGCATTGATCAATTCAGGTGCCATTGTCTGGGCATGGGATGATAACGCGCACGGTCGCGAACTGCTTGAACCGCTTGGTCTTGCGCCGATCAATCTGGCCGAATGTGATTGGGCCGAACCCGACATGCTGGTCATTAGTCCCGGCATTCCGTCGACCTTTCCAACCCCGCATCCCGCCGCCGAAAAGGCCCGCCGGGCAGGCAAGCCGATCATTTGCGATGTCGAGTTGCTATGCACCGCACAGCCGGACGTCCCGACACTGGCGATCACCGGTACCAATGGCAAATCAACGACGACGGCACTGACCGCTCATATCATTGCGAATGCCGGGATCAAAACCCAGGCTGGCGGCAATCTGGGCAATGCAGCCCTTGGTCTTGATCCGGCGACCGCTGATGACTGCCTTGTTCTAGAACTGTCGTCCTATCAGCTTGATCTTCTTGAACATGCCGCGTTTGACGCTTGTGCGCTTTTGAACATCACGCCGGACCATCTGGATCGTCACGGCGGAATGGATGGCTATATCGGTGCGAAACGCCAGATCTTTGCCCGGAACAAGGGCCCCAAATGGGCGATCATTTCCGTTGATGATGAACCATGTGCCAAGATGGCGGTTGAGCTTGCCCGCGAAGGCGGACGCCATATCATCGAAGTTTCTGTCAAGCAACCGGTCGATCACGGCATCTATGTTGATGAAAATTCCTGGCTGATTGATGATCTTAGTGGTGCTGCAACACCAATCCTTGATCTTGCGACGGTCACACACATGCCGGGCAAACATAACTGGCAAAATATTGCCTTTGCCTATGGCCTGTGCCGGGCACGCGGTGTTGATGCAACACGCATCATTGACGGCATCATGACCTTCCCGGGTCTTGCACATCGTCAGGAACGGTTGGGCAGCATCGGGAATGTCATCTTCGTCAATGACAGCAAAGCGACCAACGCCGAAGCATCGGCAAAGGCACTGTCAGCCTATCAGAACATCTACTGGATTGTTGGTGGCAAACCAAAAGAAGGCGGGATCAACGGTCTTGAGGAGTTTTATCCTCATATCAAAAAGGCCTATCTGATCGGCGAGGCCGCTGATGCCTTTGCCAGGACCCTTGATGGCGACGTGCGATGGGAAAAATGCAAAACCCTTGATGTGGCAACAAACGCCGCCTTTAACGACGCCCGATCCGGTGGCGACGACGCATCTGTGGTGATGCTGACCCCGGCCTGCGCATCCTTTGACCAGTTCAAAAGCTTTGAAGCCCGCGGCGATGCATTCCGCGATCTGTATTCCCAGTTGGCCAATGCCAACGCATCCGGGAAGGTCGGCGCATGAAGTCCCTGTTTGGAAACAACACCAACATCGCCTTTTCACGTGCAGACACGTCTGTTCTGGGCATCTGGTGGTGGACCGTTGATCGCTGGTTGCTGGCCGCAATCATTCTGTTGATGGGGATCGGCGCGCTTCTGGTCATGTCGGCAAGCCCGCCGGTGGCTGACCGCATCAATGTCGACAGCTTCCACTTTGTGACCCGCCAGTTCGTGTTCCTTGGCATGGCGGTCGTCTGTATGTTTGGCATTTCACTTTTGCCGGTGAAATGGGTCAGACGACTGGCATCCGTCATGTTTTTAGGTGTGATTTTCCTTTTGATCATCACCCCGTTTATCGGTTCTGACATCAAGGGTGCGGTGCGCTGGATCAACGTTGCGGGAATTAACCTGCAACCATCCGAATTCCTGAAACCCGCCTTTGCAGTTGTCGTTGCATGGATGTTCGCCGAAGGTCGTCTGAACCCGAACTTTCCGGGCTATATCGTCAGCTGTTTGATGCTCGCAGTTTGTATTTTCCTGTTGATGATCCAGCCCGACTTTGGTCAGACGGTGGTTGTGACCTCGATCTGGTCTGTACAGATTTTCCTGGCTGGTCTTCCGATCATTCTGGTGTTCTGTCTCGGGCTTGGTGCCGTTGGCCTTGCTGTTAGTGCCTATCTGATCTTGCCGCACGTTCAGTCACGTGTGGACCGCTTCCTTGATCCGGCATCGGGTGACAACTATCAGATCGAACGATCCATGGAAGCCTTCATGAGTGGTGGGGTCATGGGACGTGGCCCCGGTGAAGGCTGGGTCAAAAACTCTATCCCCGATGCTCATTCCGACTTTATCTTTGCCGTGGCTGGCGAGGAATTCGGATTGCTGTTCTGCGTGCTGGTGGTGGGTGTCTTTACCTTTATCATCATGCGCGGGCTTTCGCGCCTGATGGGGGAACGCAACCTGTTTGTGGTGCTGGCTGTGAGCGGCATTCTTGTTCAGTTCGGCCTGCAAGCCGTGATCAATATGGCATCAACCCTGCAACTTGTGCCGCCAAAAGGCATGACCTTGCCATTCGTTTCCTATGGCGGTTCGGCCACCATCGGCATTGCCATTGGCATGGGGTTTGTTCTTGCGCTCACCCGGAAACGTCCGGGCGAATAGCTGCGTATCAATGGTTCTTTTGCCTGAACTGAAATTTCTGCATCAAAACGACAAAATCCGACCTTATTCCATTCCCGGTTTGAAGGGATATTAACCTTTGTCGGGTTCTGATGGGGGGAACTGTCCGGGGTCTCCCCGGTGCTGTGTCGTTTTAGATGTGGACAAGATGACTGACTTCACAAAACTTAATATTTCCGCCTCCGAGACCCCGCTTGCGGGTCAGGTGATTGCTGTGACGTCAGGCGGAACCGGCGGTCATATGTTCCCCGCTGTTGCCTTGTCCAAATCACTGGTTCGACGTGGCGCGAGGGTACTGTTTTTTACCGATGCCCGCGCAGCACGCTATACCGAGGGCGTTGAAGGTGTCGAGACCATCATCCTTCCCGCAGGTGGCATTGCCGGCAAAGGCATCAAGGGACGTCTGACCGGGGCACTTCGTCTGGGGCTTGGCACGCTTAAGGCACGCTCTCTGATCAAGAAGGCAAAGCCCGCCGCTGTTATCGGCTTTGGCGGTTATGCCTCGATCCCGGCAACCATGTCGGCCAAGTGGCTTGGGATCCCCTATGCCATTCACGAACAGAACGCGGTTCTTGGCCGGGCGAACCGACTGGTGGCAAGCCATGCCGAACGCATTGCCACATCCTTTGCCAAAGTCACCATGATCGCACCAAGTGACGAAGCCAAGGTGATCTGGACGGGCAACCCGGTGCGTGCCGAAGTCGCAGCCCTTGCCGTTAGCGAGTATCACGCCCCGGAAAGCGACGGTCCGATCCGACTTTTGATCACTGGTGGTTCACAGGGCGCGCGTATTCTTTCCGAAGTTCTTCCAGATGCGCTGGTCAGTCTGCCCGAAGACATTCGCAAACGCCTTCATGTCACCCAGCAAGCCCGCGACGAGGATATCGATGCGGTGCGCGAGACCTATGATGGCTCGATGATTGACGTGACCCTGGCATCCTTCATCAACGACATTCCGGAAAAATTGCGGGACTGTCATCTGGTGATTGCGCGATCCGGGGCATCAACAGTTGCCGAACTGACGGCGGCGGGACGTCCGGGTTTTCTGGTTCCCCTGCCCCATGCCATTGATGATCATCAACGTTTTAATGCCCAGCAGGTCGAAGAGGCCGGTGGCGCATGGTTGCTGCCACAGGATCGCTTTACCAGCGAACTGGTTTCAGAACGGCTGGCGAAACTTTTAACCAATCCCGCGGCCTTGACGCGCGCCGCAAAGGCCGCCAAAAGCAGCGGTCGCGCCAATGCTGCCGAACGGCTGGCCGATATGGTGCTTGATATGCTGGGACTGAACCCGGCCGGAAGCCCGAATAACGAGAACATGGGCAAAGACCCCCAAAAGGTATGAGGAGACATGCAATGAACACCCTGCCGCTCAACATCGGCACCATCCACTTTGTCGGTATTGGTGGCATCGGCATGTCCGGTATTGCCGAAATTCTCCATAACCTTGGCTATTCGGTTCAGGGATCGGATATCTCTGACAATGCCAATGTCCAGCGCCTGCGCGATCTTGGCATCAAGGTTTTTGTCGGTCATCAGGGATCGAATATCCAGGACGCCAAGGTGGTTGTGATTTCCACAGCGGTCAAAGCCAGCAATCCCGAAGTCGTTGCCGCGCGCGCCGAAATGATCCCGGTGGTCCGCCGCGCTGAAATGCTGGCCGAACTCATGCGCCTTAAGGCGGCAATTGCCATTGGCGGCACCCACGGTAAAACCACGACGACCTCGCTGGTTGCAACCATGCTTGATGCCGCCGGGCTTGATCCGACCGTGATCAATGGCGGGATCATCAATTCGTATGGCACCAATGCGCGCCTTGGCGAAGGTGACTGGATGGTGGTCGAGGCCGATGAGTCTGATGGTACCTTTGTCAAAGTCCCGTCGACCATTTCGGTTGTGACCAATATTGATCCCGAACATCTGGACCACTGGAAAGATTTCGATCAGCTGCGCGAGGCCTTCAAGAACTTCGTTCAGAACATTCCGTTCTATGGCTTTGCCGTTCTGTGCATTGACCATCCCGAAGTTCAGGCCCTGATTGGCAAGGTAACGGATCGCCGCATCTTTACATTCGGTTTCTCGCCGCAGGCTGATGTGCGCGCAGTAAATGTGCGCACCAATATTGGCGAAAGCATCTTTGATGTTGTCATCCGCGAACGCGTCGATAGCGAAGAACGCGTGATCAGGGATGTCCGCCTGCCGATGGTTGGCGATCACAACGTTTCGAACTCGCTGGCTGCAATCACGGTTGCGCTTGAACTCGGCATTCCGGACGAAAAGATCGTCTCGGCCTTTGACGGCTTTACCGGCGTCAAGCGCCGCTTCACCAAGACCGGTGAAGTCGATGGCGTGACCATCATTGACGATTACGGTCACCACCCGGTCGAAATCAAGGCCGTGCTGAAAGCTGCCCGTCAGGCCACACAGAATAACGTCATTGCTGTTGTACAGCCGCATCGCTATTCGCGCCTGCATGATCTGTTTGAAGATTTCTGCACCTGCTTTAACGATGCCGACAGCGTCATTGTCGCCGATGTCTATGAAGCAGGCGAAAGCCCGATTGAAGGCGCATCGCGTGATGCACTGGTCGAAGGATTGCGCAACCGAGGCCACCGCCATGTCAGCGCCCTTGAAGGACCGGACAAGCTTGCCGAGATCATCGCACAGGATGCCAAACCGGGTGACCTTGTGGTCTGCCTTGGTGCCGGATCCATCAGCGCATGGGCCAATGCCCTGCCCGCACAACTCGAAGCCCTGAAGAACTGAGAGACGCATGAGCACGCCGGGACACCACACGCCACTGATCGACCGCCTGCCCAAGGTTCGGGGCAAGCTGCGTGAAGGCGCGCAATTGGCCAAGGTCACCTGGTTTCAGGTTGGCGGTCCGGCCGATGTGATGTTCCGCCCGGCCGACGAAGCCGATCTTGCCGACTTCCTTAGGGGCAAACCCGACGACATGCCGGTGACTGTGATCGGCGTCGGATCAAACCTTCTGGTTCGGGATGGAGGTATTCGCGGCGTTGTCATTCGACTTGGCCGTCCGTTTACCGACGCCGTCGTCAAGGATGGCGATCTGCATGTCGGGGCCGGTGCGCTTGATCTTAACGTCGCGCAGGTCGCCCAGCAGGCTGGCATCGCCGGTCTTGAATTCCTGTCGGGCATTCCGGGTACGATTGGTGGTGCACTTCGCATGAATGCGGGTGCCTATGGCAGCGAAATCAAGGATGTGCTGATTTCTGCCACCGCCATTGACGGCAAGGGCACGGCTCATACCGTCACCCCCGATGAAATGGGCATGTCTTATCGTCACTGCGATCTGCCCGAAGACTGGATTTTCACATCCGCCATCTTGCGTGGAACGCCGGGCGATCCCGCCGATATCGCCAAGCGCATGGATGAAATCGCAGAAGCCCGTTCCGGATCGCAACCGATCAAGTCACGCACCGGCGGATCGACATTTGCCAATCCGCTGCCCGATCGCGCCTGGGAGGTCATTGATGCCGCCGGGTGCCGTGGCCTTACCATCGGTGGCGCGCAGATGTCCGAACAGCATTGCAATTTCATGATCAATACCGGTGATGCCACCGCCCTTGATCTTGAGCAGCTGGGCGATGAAGTCCGCAGACGGGTTAAACAACATAGCGGCGTTGAGCTGCGCTGGGAAATCCGGCGCATTGGTGAACGCCTTGGCCACTCGATCATAGGAAAAGACGCATGAGCAAACATGTCGCTGTCATTCTGGGCGGTTGGTCAGCAGAACGTGAAGTATCCCTGTCTTCGGGGCGCGAATGCGCCAAGGCGCTGCGCGAAAAGGGATATGACGTCACCGAAATTGACGCCACCCGTGATCTTGCCGGTCAGCTGACCGCTATTGATCCCAAACCGGATGTGATTTTCAACGCCCTGCATGGTCGCTGGGGCGAAGACGGTGCGGTTCAGGGGTTGCTTGAAATTCTGAACATTCCCTATACCCATTCAGGCGTGCGCGCATCGGCGATTGCCATGGATAAAATGTCGGCAAAGGCAATGTTTGCCGAATATGAAATTCCCTGTGCCCGCCATGTCTGGGTCACGCGTGGTGATATCGCCAATGGCAAGGCACTGCCACCGCCCTATGTTCTTAAACCCAACAATGAAGGGTCATCTGTCGGGGTTGAAATCATCCTCACCCCTGAAGAAGAACAGAACATGCTGGCACGTGACTGGGTCCATGGCGACGGCATCATGCAGGAAGAATTCATTCCCGGCCGTGAAATGACTGTTGCCGTCAAGGATGGCAAGGCGATGGAAGTCATTGAAATCCTGACGGGCAATCATGCCTTCTACGATTTTGAATCCAAATACGCCCAGGGCGGGTCCGAACATATCGTACCAGCCGACATTCACAGTGACCTGCGCGACCGCCTGCAACGCCATGCAGAGGAAGCCTATCGTGCGCTTGGGTGCCGTGGCGTTGCACGTGCTGACTTCCGCTATGACCCGGAACAGGATCGGCTGGCGATCCTTGAAATCAACACCCAGCCGGGCATGACGCCGACCTCACTGGTTCCCGATGCGGCACGTCATGACGGCATGAGCTTTGCCGATATCGTTGCATGGATGGTGGAGGATGCTTCATGCGAACGCTAGGCACGATTGGCACGCTTGAAGAACAGGCGCGCGAACGCCGCGAAAAGCTTGATAAAAAGCATGGCATTGCATCCAACCTTAAACGGGTTGCCCGCGTCATGTGGTGGACGGGCTTTGTCGGGGCAATCACCATCATTCCGGCAGCACTTTGGTATACCGGCAAGGCTGACAAATGGATTGCCATCGGTCAGGACGAAAGTGTTCGCCTGTCGGCTGAACTGGGCATGACGGTCAAAAATATCGAAGTATCGGGACGCGAAAAAACCGATACCAATGCGCTGCTGGCCGCCATCGGGCAAAAGCCCGGCACGCCGATCATAACATTTGATGTCGATGCCGCGCGTGAACGCATCGAACAACTGTCATGGGTGCGTACAGCCACTGTCGAACGCCAGTTGCCTGATACGCTGATCGTGTCGATTGTTGAACGCAAACCGCTTGCGCTTTGGCAAACCGAGGATCGCGGGCACGTTCTGATTGATGGCGATGGCGAGCAACTTCAGAACTATGAACTTGGCGATTATCTTGATCTACCGGTTCTGGTTGGCGATGATGCCCCGCAACATGCGGCCGAAATGCTTCAGACCATTCAAAGCATTCCCGATCTTTACGGCATGGTCACCGGCGCACAGCGCATTGGTCATCGTCGCTGGAACATTCAGCTGTCAAACGGCATGTTCATTCGCCTGCCCGAACACGACATGGACAAGGCCTGGCAACGCCTTGAGACGCTTGTTCGTCAGCATGACCTGCTTGAACGCGATGTATTGATTGTTGATCTGCGCTTGCCAGATCGGACCTTTGTACGCCTGACACCCGGGGCGGCGGAAAATCGCCGCAATCCCCCAAAGAAGGAGGGAGCGGTCTAGAACGACCGCCCGCCATCACCGATCAGGACTGATTGACGCGCCAGACAGGGGGCGGATCGCAAGCCTGCCGGGTGACAGGCTATTGATCGCATCAGGAAGATGCGATGCCAGCTGCTGCCCCGCTAAAGTCTGACATTTCCGAGAAAACAGGATCGCTATGCGGCACACTCGATACAGCCTTAACCAATTTGCAACCGCTTATGGTGGAAAACGGGCTTAATAAGGTAGGGCAGGTCCGCCTGTCCCCAATAACTTTAGAAGAATTCAGAGCACTAAATTGGCACGCGGCAAAACCAGATCAGGATTGATTGCAGCTTTGGACATCGGTACGTCCAAGGTCTGCTGTTTCATTGCGCGACGCGAAAAGGACCATCCGCCGAAAATCATCGGCATCGGACACAACATGTCCAAGGGCCTGCAAAGCGGATCGATCGCAAATCTTGATGCCGCCCAGGAAGTCGTTCTGGCTGCGGTAAACGCGGCGGAAAAGATGGCCGGTCAAACCATCGAATCGGTCATTGTGAACCTTTCTGGTGGCCGTCCGGAATCGGAAACCCATACGGTTGAACTGCCCCTTGGTTCCCGCCCGATCGGCAATCTGGAAATCAGGAAACTGAATGACCAGAAAGAAGCCCTGCTCCGTCAGGCTGGCGATGAACTGATCCATACCGTGCCGCTTGGTTTCCGCCTTGATGGTGCGAGTTCGATGAATGATCCGCGCGGTATGTATGGATCAACGCTTGGTCTGGATCTGCATTTTGTCCGTACCCAGACAGCACCGCTACGCAATCTTGATACATTGCTTGGCCGTTGCCACCTTGCGATTGAAGAAACCGTCGTCACCCCGCTTGCATCGGGTCTGTCGGCCCTGACGCCGGATCAGCGCGAACTGGGCGCAACCGTCATTGATATGGGGGCAGGCACGACAAGCGTTGCTGTTTTTAACGGCGGTCAGGTGATTTACACCACCTCGATCCCGGTCGGTGGCGCGCATGTGACACGTGATATCGCCTATGGGCTGAACACGTCGCTTAATCATGCCGAACGGATGAAGACACTGCATGGCAGTGCGCTGACCTCGCCGTCAGATGATCAGGAAATCCTTGCCGTTCCGATCATTGGTGACGAGGACGAGAACAACTTCAATCACGTTCCGCGCTCGATGCTGATCAACATCATCAAGCCGCGCCTTGAGGAAACCTTTGAGTTGATTCGCGATCAGCTTGAAGAACATGGTCTGACCCAGATTGGCGGGCGCAGCATCGTGCTTACCGGTGGTGCCAGCCAGCTCAATGCCATTGCCGATCTGGCAAACCAGATGTTCGAACGTCCGGCAACTGTCGCCCACCCGCATGGCGTTACAGGCCTTGCCGAAGCCACCGCAGGCCCGGCATTCTCAGCCTGTGCAGGCCTTCTGCTGCGTGCGGTGGAACAACAGAACGACCCGCTCAGCGAAGCCATGGCATCAATCCATCAGTCAGGTGGACGCTGGGGGCGTCTTGGTGCCTGGTTCAAGGAAAACTTCTAGTTTCAGCACCGGCGAACGCCCTGTTCGCCGGAAACTGGTAGTTTCCGAAAACAAGTGCATTTTTTTCTGCATTTTTTCGAAAACTTTTCCGCGCATTAACAAGCCAATAACTCTTTGCCCGCTAAAACGGACTCGGAGGTCTTTGTGTCCGAAGCATTTCGGGCACACACAGGCAAAGGGAAGGCTTGTGTGATCTTTAAGCTCTAAAGCGCGGAGAGGAAGAGCAAACAATGAGTACAATCAATTTTTCCGTTCCTGAAACGGAAGAAAACCTTAAGCCGAAGATCACCGTAATTGGTGTCGGCGGCGCCGGCGGCAACGCCGTTAACAATATGATCGCATCCGAACTCGAAGGATGTGACTTTGTTGTAGCCAACACCGATTCACAAGCCCTGACCCAAAGCAAAGCCACGCGCAAGATGCAGCTTGGCCGCAAGATTACCCAGGGTCTTGGTGCAGGCGCACGTCCCGATGCGGGCAGTGCCGCCGCCGAAGAATCCATCGAAGACATTCAGGCACAGCTTGAAGGCAGCCACATGGTATTCATCACCGCCGGTATGGGCGGTGGTACGGGTACCGGTGCCGCCCCGGTCATCGCACGTGCCGCCAAAGAGGCTGGCATCCTGACCGTTGGTGTTGTTACCAAGCCGTTCCATTTCGAAGGCACGCGCCGTATGCGTACCGCCGAACAGGGCATTGAACAGCTTCAGCAGTATGTTGATACCCTGATCATCATTCCGAACCAGAACCTGTTCCGGGTTGCGAATGAAAAAACCACCTTTGCAGATGCCTTCCAGATGGCTGACGACGTTCTGCGCAACGGTGTTCGTTCGATTACCGACCTTATGATGGTTCCGGGTCTTGTGAACCTCGACTTTGCTGATATTCGCACTGTGATGAGCGAGATGGGCAAAGCCATGATGGGTACCGGCGAAGCAACCGGCGAAAAACGCGCACTTGAAGCTGCCGAGGCTGCCATTGCAAATCCGCTTCTCGAAGATGCATCGATGAAGGGCGCACGTGCTGTCCTGATCAACATCACCGGCGGCATGGATATGGCTCTTTATGAAGTTGACGAAGCCGCGAACCGTATTCGCGAAGAAGTCGCTTCGGAAGCCAACATCATCTTTGGTTCGACCTTTGATCCGACCATCGAAGGCGCACTGCGCGTTTCTGTGGTTGCCACGGGCATCGACGCCGAAGAAGTACGCCGCCCGCAGCCAACCACCGTTTCCGTTGCCCAGCCCAAAGCGGCCCAGCCGATGGAAAAACCGGCCATGCCGTCCTTTGGTCAGCACGGTGCGGCAAATGCAGCCGCAAGCGTTGCTGAAACTACTTCCCCGGCAGCAACCGGCGACTATGCCGGTGGTGCATCAATTGATCACATTCCGGCAGAACGTTTTGCCGCAACCGGCAGCGCACAGCAGCCGGAACTGAGCCATCAGGCAGAAGCCCACGAAACCGGTTCCATTGAAATGGGCCAGACGGTTCTGAAACCGAAACCGGTTCTGCGTGCCAACAAGCCGATGGAAAAAGCCAACAGCAATGGCGACATGGCTTTCATTCCGCCGCGCGCTGTTTCACCGGGTGAAGCAGAACAGGTCAATCACAGCCCGGACGTATTCGAAGCGGCCGACGCTCAGAACGCAACATCGCCGCGTTCGGTCCTGAGCAGCCTGTTTGGCAAAAACAAAACCGTCAGGGAACCACACCAGCATGTGGAGCCAAAAGTCTCGCAGCCGCAAGCACCGGCACCGCGTCAGACCGAGATGCCCCTTGGCGAAGACAGTGCATCTGTCATGAAGAAGGAGCCCGCTTCCCGGGGCAAGGCGCAGGGTGCGTCTGACGACCTTCTTGAAATTCCGGCCTTCCTTCGTCGTCAGGCAAACTGACGACGATCTCCGCGCGAAGAAAGGGAAGGCCTGGGGGCCTTCCCTTTTTTTATAGGTGGACAATTTCCACTGACGTCCGGGCGCGATGATTGTGAACAGAAATGTTTCACGACCCTGTTTCACAAATTGGAAAAATCAAGTTAATATATTGTTTTATAAACATATTTTTTGAACTCGAATGATTTACAAAGCGTAACAAAGAGTGATTTGAGTGATTGTCACAACCTCTGTAGTGTCTGAAGCTAACGAAGTGAGGGTTCCGGCCCTGCAAACGACTTCGACCATGATTGATGACAACCTGACAAACCTGATTTGGGGGTTCCTGTGAACAACATTTCCGACCTTAGTTCTGCTTTCGCGCAGACAGGCGTTTCCGGTGACGATTATGTGCGTCAGCGCACATTGAAATCGTCCATCGGCTGTGCGGGCGTCGGACTGCATTCGGGTCACAAGATCCGGATCACATTGCACCCTGCCCCGGAAAATCATGGCATCGTATTTCGCCGTACGGATCTGGAAGACCAGCCGTTATTCCCGGCACGTTACGATGGCGTGATCGATACCCGTCTTTGCACCTGCCTTGGCGACGCTTCCAAAGGCATCAAGATCGGAACCATCGAACATCTGATGGCCGCCCTTGCCGGATCGCGCATTGATAACGTCCTGATCGATATTGATGCCGACGAAGTTCCGGTAATGGATGGCAGCTCCGCACCGTTCAATTTCCTGATCGATTGCGTTGGCATCGAAGAACAGAATGCCCCGCGTCAGGTCATCGAAGTCCTGAAACCGGTTGAAGTCGAATATAACGGCTGCACCGCACGTGTTGAGCCCGGCCACGGTTTTGAAATCGACTTCGAAATCGACTTTGCCAGCAAGGCGATTGCCAACCAGCGCATGAATGTCAAATTCGATGATGGCGTTTTCGTTGCCAATATCTCGCGTGCGCGCACCTTTGGCTTCCTGCACGAAGTCGAAGCGATGCGCTCTGCGGGTCTGGCCCGTGGTGGTTCGCTCGACAATGCTGTTGTGCTGTCGGGCGACGAAGTCATGAACGAAGAAGGCTTGCGCTACGAAGACGAATTCGTGCGTCACAAGATTCTTGATGCGCTGGGCGATCTTTATACGGCTGGCTTGCAGCTTCAGGGCAAGGTAACCGCCTATAAATCCGGTCACCATGTCAACAACCTGCTGCTTCAGGCATTGCTGGCAGACGAGACCGCCTATCAGGTTGTCCCGATGCCTAAAACCGCGCTGCACGGTGTTGCGGCCCCGGTTCTGGCGACCGCCTGATTTCGCCTTAAAGCATTGGTGACAGATACCAAATCAATCGTAAATGGCGGCCCAACGGGTCGCCATTTTTGTTTGGTCGGGCTAATTTCTGAACGCAGATCAATGCACATGACCACAAGCACGCATAAAAGTCGTTATTTGGCGACACAACTACTTGCCCAACCACGCCCTTCACATGATATAGTCCGGCGGATTTTCTCGTGAGTGCGTCACAAAATTCAAGGATAGGTCCCAGTGCTTAGTACCGTTCGCGCCAAACAGATCATTGCAACTTGTGGCATGGCCATTCTGCTTGCTGCCTGCTCAAGCAATGAGGCACCGGAATATATCGAACGTCCGGTTTCCGAACTGTATAATGGTGCGCAGGACCTTCTTGATGCCAAGGAATATCAGAAGGCCGCAAAGGCGTTTGACGAAGTCGAACGCCAGCATCCCTATTCTGTCTGGGCGACCAAGGCGACCCTGATGTCGGCTTATTCGTACTATCAGGACAACAAATATGATGATGCCATCAACGCACTTGATCGCTTCATCTCGTTGCACCCGGCAAACCCCGATGTGCCCTATGCCTATTATCTCAAGGCATTGTCCTATTACGAACAGATTTCCGATGTCGGTCGCGATCAGCAGATGACCCAACATGCGATGGATGCGCTTGATGATGTTATCCGTCGTTTCCCTGACAGCAAATATTCCCGCGACGCCAAGCTGAAAAAAGACCTGACGGTCGATCACCTTGCCGGCAAGGAAATGAGCGTCGGTCGCTATTATCAGGATCGCCAGGAATTTCTGGCTGCGATCAATCGCTTCAAATCGGTCATCGAAACCTATCAAACCACCACGCACGTACCCGAGGCACTGGCACGTTTGACCGAATGCTATCTTGCGCTGGGTCTTGAGGGTGAGGCAAAGCGTACCGCTGCTGTACTGGGCCATAACTTCCCGGGCAGTGAGTATTACAGCGAATCCTACGACCTTCTGGTTGGCGGTGACGGTACCGGCCCTGAGCGTAGCGAAGAAAGCTGGTGGGACTCAGCAACCAAGTCGGTCTCTGATCTGTTCTGATCAAGGTTGCCTCAAACATCCGGCCAATATCAGGTTTTCTTGACATCCGGGGCAAAACACCAATAGAACACAACAGGAACAAATTGTAATTAGGTCCTGTTTTAAAACCCTTTTGACCTGAACCCGCAAAATGGGAAACTTTGATCATGTGCGGGCTCTTGCAACACTTGCAAGGCGGGTCGGTATTGGGCACTCTGCAAGTCGAAAAGATGTTTGACCAAACTGTCTGCAGCCCCGTTAACAACATCAGTACCCAGAAATGCTTCGACGCCTCAGCATTCGGAATGTAGTCCTTATCGACAAGCTGGATCTTGATTTCCACGACGGGCTTAGCGTCCTGACGGGTGAAACCGGTGCTGGTAAATCCATTCTGCTTGATTCGCTGGGGCTTGCACTGGGTGCACGCGCCGATAGCGGCCTTGTCCGCCATGGCTGTGACAAGTGCAGCGTGACAGCAACCTTTACCCTGCCTCAGGGACATCCGGTTTTCGGGCTTCTGGCCGATCAGGATATCGATTTTGAAAGTGAAGAACTGGTTGTCCGGCGTGTCGTGACTGCCGATGGCCGGTCGCGTGCCTATGTGAATGATCAGTCAGTTTCCGTTGGCCTGTTGCGCGATGTCGGCAATTACTGTGTGGAAATCCAGGGTCAATTTGATCAGCATGGGCTGCTTGATCCGACCACGCACCGCGCGACCCTTGATGCTCATGGCAATCTTGGCAATCTTGCCCTGACGGTGCGGGATCACTGGCGGGCCTGGCGCGAAACCCAGAAAGAACTGAACGCGGCGCGCACGCGTATCGACAAGGCCCGCGAAGAAGAAGAATGGCTGCGCCATGCCGTCGACGAACTTGAAAAGCTCGGCCCCGAAGAAGGCGAGGAAGAACGTCTTGCCGAAGAACGCCAGTTCCTGATGCATGGCGAAAAGCTGGTTGCCGCCCTTAACGATGCAGGCAATGAACTTTCGCGCGGCAAGGGTGCAGAAAGTGCCCTTCGCGGTGCGCAACGGTGCCTTGAACGCGAACTTGAAAAGGCCGATGGCCGGTTTGAACCGATCATCGAAGCACTTGATCGTGCCGCAATCGAACTTGAAGAAGCCAACCGGGCGATTTCAGCAACCCTTGCCGATCTCAATGTCGATACCGGCCATCAGGAAAATGTTGAGGAACGCTTGTTTGCCCTTCGAGCTGCGGCCCGCAAATATAACGTTCCTGTTGATGGGCTAAATGCCCTGATGAAAGATTTCAGATCACAGATCGACCAGCTTGAATTTGGCGAGAAGGAACTGTCGCGCCTTACGGCTGCGGTTGGTGAACATCGCAAGGCCTATATCGAGGCAGGCCAGAAATTGCATGCTGCGCGTCGCGAAGCCGCGGCCAAACTTGATGGCGCGATTAATGACGAATTGCCCCCCCTTCGCATGGAAAAGGCGCGTTTTGTCACCGACATAGAAGAACTAGATGAAAACGAATGGGGCATTGATGGCATTGACCGGGTCCAGTTCACCGTGGCCACCAACCCCGGAAGCCCGCCCGGCGCGCTAAACAAGATCGCATCGGGTGGCGAACTTTCCCGTTTCCTGCTTGCGCTTAAGGTCGTGCTGGCGCGCGTTTCGGCTGTGCCCAGTCTTGTCTTTGACGAAGTCGATAGCGGTGTTGGCGGTGCAACCGCGGCCGCCATCGGGCAGCGCCTGCATCTGCTGGCACAGGAACGCCAGATTCTGGTTATCACCCATAGCCCGCAGGTGGCTGCACGCGGTCGCACTCATTTCTATATTGCCAAGCGCGAAACTGAGGGCACCATGGTCACCCGCGTTGATGCGCTGGTCGACGGTGCCCGGCGTGAGGAAATTGCCCGCATGCTTGCCGGACATTCCGTCACCGCCGAGGCACGCGCTGCTGCCGACAGCCTGCTGGAACAACCCAATTAAAACCCGGCATCAAATGCCGAACCCACTTTGAATACGGAACAAAAAGAATATGAACGCCGAGCATGCGTCAAACACGTCCAGCCTTCCGGAAATGCCCGCCACCAGTACCGAGGCGCGCAAGCAACATGCCGAAATTTCCGAACGCATTCGTTCCTTTAACGAAGCCTATTACGTTAATGACGAACCGCTGGTCCCTGATGCTGAATATGACGCGCTGTTCAATCGCCTGATCGAACTGGAATCGCACTATCCGACGCTTAAGAAAAACAGCCCGACACAGGAAGTCGGTGCCGCCCCGGCTGACGGCTTTGCCAAGGTCAGGCATGCGCGCCCGATGCTGTCGCTTGGCAATGCGTTTTCGCGCGAAGACATTGTTGATTTCCTCGCCCGTATTCGTCGTTTCCTGAACCTGACCGCACACAGCCCGGTCGAGGTTGTAGGTGAACCCAAGATTGACGGGTTGTCGCTTTCACTGCGTTACGAGGGCCGCAAACTGGTCACCGCCGCCACCCGCGGTGACGGATCGGAGGGCGAAGACGTTACCGCCAATGTCGCTCATATTGACGACATCCCCAAAACCCTGCCCGACGATGCGCCCGATGTGGTCGAAATCCGCGGCGAGGTTTATATGGCCCGTTCGGCCTTCCAGAAATTGAACGAAACACAGGCCGAAACCGGGGGCAAAACATTTGCCAATCCGCGCAATGCAGCAGCCGGATCGCTTCGTCAGCTTGACCCGTCAATCAGTGCCAAACGCCCGCTTCGCTTCTTTGCCTACAGCTTTGGCGAGCTGTCAGAAAGCCTTGCCCAGACCCAGTGGGATTTCCTTCAGAAAGTCGATGGCTGGGGCTTTGTGATTAACCCGCTGACGCGTTTGTTAAATGATGCCGATGACATCATGACGTTTTATGAGGAGCTCGGTAAACAGCGCCCGGACCTTGATTACGACATCGATGGCATTGTTTATAAGGTCAATGATTTCGAACTCCAGCTGCGTCTTGGTTTCGTCAGCCGGTCACCACGCTGGGCAATTGCCCATAAATTCCCGGCCGAAAAGGCCCGCACACGCCTGAATGCCATTGATATCCAGGTTGGTCGCACCGGCGCACTGACCCCGGTCGCCCGTCTTGAACCGGTCACGGTTGGTGGCGTTGTCGTATCCAACGCCACGCTTCATAACCGCGACGAGATCGAACGCCTTGGCGTTCGGGTTGGCGATATGGTCGTTATTCAGCGCGCTGGCGATGTCATTCCGCAGGTGGTTGAAGTCATTTTGGACGAACGCCCGGAAGGCACCGTTGACTATGCCTTTCCCGATACCTGCCCCAAATGTGGCAGCCACGCCATGCGCGAAGAAGGCGAAGCCGTTACGCGCTGCACCGGTGGTCTTATTTGCCCGGCACAGGCGGTCGAACGCCTCAAACATTTTGTGTCGCGCAATGCCTTTGATATCGACGGCATGGGGGCGAAAAATATCGAAAGCTTCTTTGAACTGGGGTGGGTGAAGTCGCCAGGTGATATCTTCCGGCTTGAAACCGACCATGGGGACGCCATCAGAAAGCTTGAAGGTTGGGGGGATAAATCGGCAGCCAAGCTGTTTGACGGCATCAATGAACGCAAGACCATCGGGCTTGACCGGTTTATCTATGCGCTGGGCATTCGCCAGATCGGACAGGCAACGGCCAAGCTTCTTGCACGTCATTACGGATCGGTTGCCGAATGGCGCAGTGCAATAATTGCGGCCAATCAGGCCGATAGCGATGCCCTTCGTGAACTGATCAATATAGATCAGATCGGGCCGGGTGTGGCCAAGGACCTGATTGAATTCATGGCCGAGGACCATAACCTTGCCGTTCTGGACGATCTACAGGCCCAGCTTGACATCACCGATGTCGAGGCTCCCAGTGTCTCTGACAGCCCGGTAAGCGGCAAGACGGTTGTCTTTACCGGCAAGCTTGAGCTGTTTTCACGCAACGAGGCCAAGGTCAAAGCCGAGAGCCTTGGGGCGAAAGTAGCGGGTTCGGTTTCGGCAAAAACCGATTATCTTGTTGCGGGACCGGGTGCCGGATCCAAATTAAAGAAAGCAGAAGAATTAGGTGTTACTGTTCTTGATGAACAAGGATGGCTTGATCTGATTGCCGCCGAATGACGCGGACCATGACCGAAGGGATGCCTGCCGATGGAAGATCTAGGAAGTTTTTTTCACCGCTATGTCGATGCGCATCTCAAGCTCGAAGAAGACGCGCTTGATGAATTTTATCACTTCCCCTGCCTGATCAACGATCTCTCCGGCGTCCATGCAATTGCAAAGACGGATGATTTGCACAAATATCATCAGTCTTTCTTTGAAGAGCTCAAGAACGCCGATCTGGCCATGGCAAAATCGATGGTGATCGAACAGCATTCCGCCCTTCCGGGCGGGGCGCGGGCAATTGTGTCCTTCCGCTTTGGCAATTCGGAAAACAATCTGATCTTTGATTGCGACTATGCCTTTGCCCTTCTCAAACAGGAAGAAAAGTGGAAAGTCGTCTTCGCCCAGCTTGATGAAATCCGCTATAGCGACCTGTATTGAGGTCCTTGATGCCCTTTGCCGGAAGACGTCCGATCCTTCCAGTCCTGGTGCTTATCCTGATCCTTGCACCCATGCTTGCCAAGGCCGATCCCGATTATGAAACCCTGTCGGGGCCGGCACGCGCCGTTGATGCCGATACGCTTGAGTTCGGGTTCAAGCGCATTGATCTTTGGGGCGCGGATGCGATGAACCGTTTTCAGAAATGCATGGTGAATGGTCAAAGCACGGCCTGCGGGGCCGAAGCATGGCAAGTCACCACCAATCTTCTGGTTGCGACACCGATCGCCTGCGAAGTGCGGGGCAAGAACCGCTATCACCGCAATATGGCGGTATGCCGAAATGCCAATGGTGTCGATATTGGTCAAAGCCTGATTACGCGTGGCATGGCCGTCGCACGCCCGGACCAGATGCCCGAATATGTCCTAATCGAAGACCGCGCCAAACAGGGGAAAACCGGTATCTGGGCCGGACAGTTCATCGATCCGTTGAAATGGCGACGAGGCGAACGTCTGCCCGAACATGAAACTGAAGTGCGCCGCTGGCAGCGCGACAACTGATACCACCCGTCCCGTCAGTCAGGTTTCAGGACTTGGCGTTCGATGCAAATGGCCGCGCCAGCAACCGCCCTAACCCTGCCAGACTGACACTGTTTTTCAACGATGCGACGCCAAGTGTCACAACCGCAAAACCGATCATCTGTGGAAGCGTCAGTATTTCACCCAGAAACAGCCACGCTGCAAAGAAGGTCATGGCAGGACCTGACAGCGATATCAGTGACGCCTGTGTCGCCCCGATCCGGCGGATACCCTCATAAAGCAGGAAGAACGGGATCACCGTGCAAAAGATCGAAATCCCTGCCGTCCACAGAACCCCGTTAACATTAAGATTCAATGGCTTTTGCACGACCAGCTCATAAAGAACCATCGACATACCGGCCATCGTGTTGATCAGGGCGGCAAAATGCATCGATCCGATGGTTTTGATCATGCTCTGTCCGAAATAAAGATACAGGGCATAGGTCAGCGCCGATCCGAACGCCCATGCAGCCCCGTACCACAAGCTGCCTGACACCATGTCAAACCCGTCGGGTGCCAGAACCAGCATCAGCCCGCCATAGGTCACGACAAAGCATATCACCTGACGTATTGGCGGGAACCGGCCCTTGTGGAGCGCTTCAAGGATCATCACCACAGCCGGGAAGGTAAACAGGACAATCCGCGATACCGTCACATCAATCAGCGAGACTGCCGTGAAATCAAACAAAGCGGCAAGAAAGAACAGCCCGCCATACAAACCACCCCATACCAGATCGACCGGCTTCATTTTCCGATCACCCGGCCGGTTCTTGCCAAACATCAAGACACCCAGCCAAAAGAACGGCATCGCGATCAGAAATCGCAACAACAACAATCCGTCAACCGTCATGCCAGTCGCATAGACGAACTTCGCCAGCAACCCCTTCATGGCAAGTGCGAGGGTCGCCAGCAACACAATCGTCAGGGCCGAGCCAACCGGCTTTTCTGTGCCTTGTACCTTTGGCGCGGGGGCGTTTGATGGTTCAGCCGTCGCGGGTGATGCAGCAGCGTCGGCCTGGGGCTGTGATGTCATGGTGGTCTCCGGTCCTCTCCTGCGCAGCATAGTCACCCGCCAGCTGTCATTATTCAAATCGAATTAATTGCTATCAGATATCAGCTTTGGCTATATCTTGGAGTATCACATCGACTTGGCCGCAATCAGGATTGTCTTTTATGGACATCAAACAGCTCAGAAGTTTCGTTCATATTGCCGAACTTGGCAGCCTGTCGCGCGCAGCAGAACGGCTCAACCTGTCACAGCCCGCACTCAGTCGGCAATTAAACCTGCTGGAAGAAACGCTTGAGACCAAACTTCTCGATCGTACCGGCCGGGGCGTAAAACTAACGGAGGCAGGACAGATGCTGGCCGAACGTGCGCGCGTCATTCTGGCTGATCTTGCCCGTCTGGAGGCCGATCTGACCGCACGCAGCAGCAAAGTCACCGGCCATGTTCATGTTGGCGTCCCGCCAAGTGCGGGCATTGTGATTACCGGTGCGCTGATCGAACGCCTGCGCGCGCATTTTCCTGATCTCAATATTTCGGTCGCTGAAGACCTCACCGGCGATGTGCAGGAAGGCTTGTTGTCGGGACGTCTTGATATCGGGATTTTGCATGACGGCATGATTTCACGCAGCCTGCATGCTGAACCATTATGGCGCGAAGATCTGTTTCTGATTTCTCATCCGACACAAGTCGGCGAGCAGGAAACCGAGATCGCCTATGAAGATGTCTTGTCCCTGCCCCTGATCATGCCGACAAACCGGCACGGGTTGCGCGCCAAGATGGAAGAAGCAGCCTTTCGCGCTGGTCGCCCCCTGACCCCGGTGGTAGAGGCAGACGCATTGCGTGTACTTGTTGATCTGGTCCATCGCAATGTCGGACATACAGTATTGCCAAGAAGCTCGTTGGTTATGGAGCTGTCAACAGGACGCCTCAAGGCACGCCGCGTTGTCAGCCCGCAACTTTCACGTACGGTCATGCTGTCATGGCTTCATGACAGACCTCTTAGTGCCGGGGGCAAAGCAGTTGTTGATACCCTGCGTGATCTGGCCGGCACCATGCCAATGGCGGAAAAATAAACTGTGTCCACCGGATAAAACAAAACCCCGACTGAATTAACGGTCGGGGTTTCGTCTGTTTACATGTTTCGTCCAAAAATCAGACCGGAGCCTTGCTGTCTGAAGACTTCTGCCAAAGGTTCAGTCCGCCATCGGCTGCATATTTGTCGATTTCGGCCAGTTCTTCTGCACTGAATTCAAGGTTATTAAGTGCATCCAGGCTGTTATCGAGCTGCTGAACATGACGTGCACCAATCAGCGCGGAGGTGATTTCCGGGCGGCGCAACACCCATGCAATCGCCATCTGGGCCAAGGTCTGACCGCGGCGTTCGGCAATGGCGTTCAGCGCACGAACACGATCAAGATTTTCTTCGGTCAGCATGCCCTTCTGGAACGAACCTTCAAGGGCCGCACGAGATTCCGCAGGAACCCCGTTCAGATACTTGCTGGTCAACAGCCCCTGAGCCAACGGCGAGAAAGCAATACAGCCCATACCAAGATCGGACAGGGTATCAAGCAAGCCACCCTCGACCCAGCGGTTCATCATCGAATAGGACGGCTGATGAATGACACAGGGCGTACCAAGATCCTTGAGGATGGCGTGTGCCTCGCGGGTCATTTCCGGTGAGTAGGACGAAATCCCGACATAAAGCGCCTTGCCCGATCGCACAATCTGATCAAGTGCCCCCATGGTTTCCGCAAGTGGTGTGTTGGGGTCAACACGATGGGAATAGAAGATATCGACATAATCCAGCCCCATGCGCTGAAGGCTCTGATCAAGGCTGGAAATCAGGTATTTACGTGAACCCCATTCGCCGAACGGCCCGGGCCACATCCGATAGCCGGCCTTGGTCGAAATGATCAGTTCATCACGATGTTTTTTCAGGTCCTGGCTCAGAACCTTGCCAAAGTTTTCTTCGGCCGATCCCGGAGGCGGGCCATAGTTATTGGCCAGATCAAAGTGAAACACACCACGATCAAAGGCCCGGCGGACCATGGCGCGCTGGGTCTCATAGACATCCACACCACCAAAATTCTGCCAAAGGCCAAGAGTGATTTTCGGCAGCATCAGGCCGCTATTGCCACAGCGTGTCCAGGTCTCATCGTCATAGCGGTTGGGGTTTGCCATCCACTGCGCTTCGACTTCAGCCATGTCTTCCTCCTGTTATCAGAGGCGGTTTCATATTCCGCCTTTTTTGAATCGATCCAATACCTATTCTTTAAGGCATTCCGGTTCGCTTGTCAGTGCACTAAACATCAAAAAGCCGCCCCGAAGAACGGGACGGCTTGTCTTTTTCACATCATGGCAAGGACCGTCCCGGTCACGCGACTTTCTTTTTGATCGGCGCGGTTGCGTTTTGCAGCCATTCGCGATGATCGTCATCCAGATCGTCGGCATACATGGCGTAAACCTGCGCGTGGTAATCGTTAAGCCACTGCAGTTCGTCTGTTGTCATCAATTCCGGATCAATCAGTTTGCGTTCAATCGGCGAGAAGGTAAGTGTTTCAAAACCAAGCATCTTGCGATCTGCACCAATCGGCGCATCGATTTCGCACACAGCAATCAGGTTTTCGATACGGATGCCATACGCGCCTTCTTTATAGAAACCCGGCTCGTTTGAAAGAACCATGCCCGGTTTCAGGGCAATCGTATTGGCCGCCTTGGAAATGCGCTGGGGCCCTTCATGCACACCAAGATAACTGCCAACGCCATGCCCGGTGCCGTGATCGAAATCAAGACCGGCCTCCCAAAGCGGCATGCGCGCAAGGGTATCAAGCTGCTGTCCGGTCGTGCCAACCGGGAAGATCGCACGCGCGAGCGCAATATGCCCCTTCAGAACGCGGGTAAAGCGATCACGATGTTCCTGAGTCGGTTCACCGACAATAGTGGTACGGGTGATGTCGGTCGTGCCGTCAAGATATTGCCCACCCGAGTCAATCAGGAAGATTTCACCCGGCGTCAGTTTGCGGTTGCTTTCCGGCGTATTGCGATAATGGCAAAGCGCCCCGTTGGGACCACTGCCCGGAATGGTTTCAAAGCTTGAATCACGGAACAACGGATCTTCTGCACGCAGCGAAAGCAACTTGTCCGCTGCTTCGCGTTCGTCAATGCCGCCATCAATTGCGGTTTCATCAAGCCACTTGAAATAACGGATGATTTTTTCGCCATCGCGCTTGTGGGCTTTACGCGAACCTTCAAGTTCTACCTCGTTCTTGCAGGCTTTGGGCAGGGCGACCGGGTCACGTCCGACACGCACCGTCGCACCGGCCTCGGCAAGCTGCATGCGAAGCCAGTCACCTGCTGTTGCCTCGTCGAGACGAACAGACTGGTTGCCCATTGCCTTAAGGGCATCGGCCAATTCGCCCGGCGCCCGAACGGTTGCTTCATCGCGCAGCCAGATAGCAGTTTCGCTGGTAAGCTTGCGCTCATCCATGAACAACTCAACCGAAGCATCGCCATTAATGATCGCATAACCAAGCGCAAGCGGAGTTTGCGGCACATCGGCACCACGAATATTCAAAAGCCAGGCAATGCTGTCAGGCGCAGACAGGATTGCGCTGTCACAAGACAGGCGCGACAAAAGACCTGCGATCTGGGCGCGTTTATCCGCACTTGATTTCCCTGCATAATCCAAAGGATGCGGGCGGACCGGGCCAAGTGGCATGGCAGGCTGATCACGCCAAAGCGCATCAATCGGATTGGTGTCAATCGCAATCAGTTCTGCACCGACACCTTCGCAGGCCGTCCGCAAATGGTTTGCCTGCTGCACGGTATGAAGCCACGGATCATAGGCCAGCTTCTGACCGGATTTCAGATTGTCGTGCAGCCAGCCGACCACCGGCTCATCGACCAGATGACGATATTCAAACAAATCACGATCGACCTGCTGGCGGACCTGAATGGTGTAACGCCCGTCAACAAATACGGCAGCCTTGTCTGCCAGGACCACCGCGGCCCCCGCCGATCCGGTAAAGCCGGTCAACCATGCCAGACGTTCGGCACGGGCGGGAACATTTTCACCCTGATGTTCGTCTGCGCGCGGAACGATGAAACCATCGACACCCTTGACCGCAAGATATTTGCGAAGTGCTGCAATACGCTCAGCCGGATTAAAATCGGCCTTGGCGGTTTTGAACAATCCTTTGCGCTGATCGCGCAGGGCAAGCAACGCGGCCTTGAGTTCTTCACTCGGGCGCGCGCAAATCAGATCAATCCAGTCGGTTCGCGTGTCACCATCGGCGGCCGCAAGCACGCCATCAATCAGGGCAATGACAGCGTTAACATCCTTGTCGACATTATCGCGTTCCAGAAGGGTCGCGAGTTGGGCATCACCGGGATTGGTCATAAACGTCCTCGTTTTCTTGTGTGGGGCAGATGGAACCAGGGTCAGAACCCTATGTAAGGGTTATTGCCGATTACGCGCAAGCAGCAAAGATATTTTGCATATTTTATAAAATTACCCTTTAAATCGGAAAATCAGGTTCTCCACATGCGTCACAGGTATGAATGCGTTGCAAGCTTCGCAATGCAAATTAGTCAAAGATTAACTTATTACATCTCCGTGACAAAAAGATGGCCCGTCGGGACGTCAATTTGCAGGAGACCATGAACGGTGATCCGTTTTCCTATTACTGCCCTAAGTGTTGTGCAATCGCGTCGTCGTCAGACGGCCTATGATGGCCTAGAGCGCCTGACCCTTGGTCGCAAAGCCGCGCTCGGTCTTGATACAGGCCCTGCCCATCTGGCAGACGATGATACGGACCGGTCCCCAACCGGTTCCGAAGACACCAAGGACAAGGAATAAAGGATCAGTCCCGCCCGGAATGGTTGGATGCCAATGGCGAAGCGCAGGATCACGGTTCATGATCCTTGCGGTCTTTTTTGTCTTTTCCCTCTGAGACGGCCCTGCTCCTCCACAGCAGGGCCGTTTCTTTTTGACCAATTCCGTTGATCCACACCATAGTAGCCTCAAAGCGTCACATCGCCCTGGGAGGAACCATGCCAAAAACAATTCTGATTACCGGCGGATCACGCGGGATCGGTCGTGCAACTGCTGTCCTTTTTGCACGTCAAGGCTGGAATGTTGCCCTCAGTTTTGTTGGCAATCAGCAAAGCGCTGATGAAACCTGTGCTTTGTGTGAACGCGCCGGGATCACCGGCAATGCCTTTGCACGCAAATGCGATGTCCGCGACGAAACCAGTGTTGTGAATTTCTTTAATTCAGCCCGCGAACGTTTCGGGTCAATCGACGGGGTTATCAATAATGCCGGGATTGTCGCCCCCAAAAGCGCGCTTGCCGACATGGATATCGAACGTATGAAGAATGTGTTCGACACCAACGTTCTCGGCGCCTATCTGGTTGCCCGCGAAGCAGCCCGCACCCTGCAATCCAGAGGCTCGCTCGTCAATGTCTCGTCGATAGCCGCCAAGCTCGGCTCGCCAGGCGAGTATGTTGATTACGCCGGTTCAAAGGGGGCAATTGATACCCTGACCATCGGCCTTGCCAGGGAACTCGGCCCCAAAGGCATCCGCGTCAACGCCGTTCGCCCCGGTATCATCAATACAGAAATCCACGCCAGTGGCGGACGACCGGAACGGGTTGCCGAACTTGGCCCCGCCTGTCCATTGGGACGTCCGGGCGAGGCCGATGAAGTCGCGCAAAGCATCTATTGGCTGACTTCAGATGCTGCATCCTATGTCACCGGATCAATCATTGATGTTTCAGGTGGCCGCTAGGATTCTGCTCAAAGCTGGTCGGACTGATGGGCCTCATCACTATTGCGCTCCGTGGAAGCCTTGTCCTTGCGACAGGTTGCCGCCAAGGCATCATGAAGTTCGACCACATCAACGGGCTTTGCGAGAATACAGTCAACATCAAGCGCCTTGTACGCAGAGATAATCTCGTCTGACGCATAGCCTGTCATGACAACAACCGGAATATCACTGCCATTTGCACGCAATGCTTCGACCAGTTTGACACCGGTCATGCCCGGCATTGTCTGATCGGTCAGAAGCCCGTCAAACCGTGCATCCGGCGCTGTGATGGCCGCAATGGCATCATCTCCGTTGTGGAAAGTCTCAACACTATAACCGATCCGCTCAAGCATCCTTGAACAGAGCTTGAGGTTCTTTTCCTCGTCATCGACAACGGCCAGATGTCCACTGGCACGGGTTATCTCGCTGCGTAAGGTGTGCTCACCATTTTCATCTGTGCGACCAAGCTCCGGCAACAAAATAGAGAAACGTGTTCCCTGCCCCAAACGGCTATAGACCGTAATCTCGCCCTTGTGACCGGCAATGATCCCGTGAACCGTCGAAAGGCCAAGTCCCGTTCCCTTGCCCGGTTCCTTGGTCGTAAAGAACGGATCAAAGATTTTCTTTGCCGTTTCCGGGTCCATGCCGGTTCCGTTATCAATCACGGAGATCCGGATATAAGGCCCCGGCGCCAGAAGCGGATGCATTTCGCCACTGTCGTCGGTCAGTTCAAATGGTCCGGCTTCAATCCGTATTTCACCCTGTTCGCCAACGGCGTGATAGGCGTTGGTGATCAGGTTCATCAAACATTGGTCAAGCTGGGTGGCATTGCCCAGAACGGATTTTGTTTCCGGAGCAATTCTGGTGACCAGCGACACACTTGAGGGCAAGGACCCCCGCGCAAACCTTACAGCCCCCTTGATCATCGTCGTAACATCAATCGGGGATCTTGCTGTTTCGGAATTACGGCTAAAGGACAGGATTTGCTGAACGAGATCACGGGCACGTTTGGCCCCGTCCCGAATTTCTGTCACATCATCACGCAAGGGCGAATCTTCCGGCAAGTCGCTATAAAGCAATTCGGCGTAGCCACTTATCGGCTGCAGTATATTGTTGAAGTCATGGGCAATGCCACCGGCCAGAACCCCGATTGTCTCCATGCGTTGTGAATGTCGAAGCTGTTGTTCGAGCTTTTCACGTTTGCGATCAGACAACATGCGCTGCAATTCGGCCGATGCACGTGATGCAAAAACACCGACAATCGACCGTGCCAATTCCGGATCGGTCAGAGGCTTGTCTGAAACGGTCACGACCACACCGATTGGCTGACCGGAACTATCATAAAGAGCAGCCCCCACATAACCGGCAACCATGATTTCAGTGACAGGGGGAACATCGGGCATGACTTCCCTGAAGTTACCTTCGCAGACAAAAACGCCGTCTTTGATCACCCTCTCGCAGGCGGATCCCTCGAATTCGAAATCAAGTCCGCCAATGTTCCGGTCGGGGGAATAATAGGCGACTGATTTGACCCGTCCACCGGTGACTTCCGCGACATGGCAATAGGCCATGCCGAGCGTCTCACACAGTACTTTGGTCAGATTATCGAAGAAACCCGATCCGATCTGATAACGTACGCCGCGATAAATGGATTCCAGCGTTTCCTGATAGCGTTCGCGTTCAGTGACATCGAGTGCAAAGCTCGCAATGCAATCAAGCTGACCGTTTGAATCAAAGATCGGGCTTTCATACCATTCGCAAATGATCCTGCCGCCATCCCGCCGAAGGTTGGTGAACCGGTTGTTCACGCTGCTTCTTGTCTGCATGAGCTTGTCGACCAGCGCCCCTAGCCGATGGCGTTCGTTTGCCGGCACCAGCATTTCAAGCCGCCGCCCGACCAGCTCACCTGCGGCATAGCCGAACATCTGGCACGCAGTTTCATTGACTTCGATGATGGTTCGGTCAGGTTTCCAGTAAAACACCCCGATCTTTCCATTATCAAAATGCGCACGCAATCTGCGCTGATTGGCTTCAAGGTCACTTTTGGCCCGTTCAAGATCGGATCTGTACCGAATGCGTTCGGTCACGTCCCGGCCACTGATACGGATCCCCATATTCGATCCGTCAATATCGACAATCGGTTGCCATGACAGGGCAATACCAACTCTTTGACCGTTTTTGTGCAATCCGGTGAATTCCTGGTCACTGCCAGAGAGTCCCGAAAGTCCTTCTTCGATATAATGGTGCACCCGATCACGATCTTCCGGCGCGACAAAGGGCAACGGATAATCTTCAATATTCATGCACTCGGCAACGCTATAGCCCAGAACACGTTCAATCGCCGGATTAACCCAAAGGAGCTTGCCGTCAGACGAGATCCAGCTTTCCCAGTCATATGTGTAATTCGCCACAGCCTCGAAGCGACGACGCGAGAAGTTCAGTTCTTCATCGGCTTCCATTAACGACTTGATCCCGGTCGCAGCAGCAAGCAACCCACCCGCCATATGAGCAAAAACAATCTCGTCAGAGCGCCATGGACGCGGCCGCCCGATCGTTTCAAAGCACAAAACACCCATCCGCCCGGAAACCGACATCAGTGGCACATCCAGCATCGCGCCGATGTTCAACGGACGCAGATACTGCTCGGAGAATTCGGATGTTCTGGGATCTTCCATTGCGTTTTCAGCATCTATCGCCTGCCCGGTTTCGAGGGCAGCGAAATAACGCGGCAAATCCTTGCGACGCAGTTCAAGACCATCATGTGTCGCCCCGGGATTGGTAACGTCATACAAGCCGACACAGGCAACATCACCATCATCGTTCTGCAACCAAAGACTTGCCCGTTCGCAATTCAGAAGTTCGGCAAAACGTTGCAAGGTCGGTCGGAAAGAAACATCCTCGATCCGGTCCAGTGATGAGAAATAGCTTGCGACTTCGCCCGCGCTGACCCGAATTTGTTCGAGAAACTTTTTCCCCGACACCACTTCATTCTGCGATCGCAGCTGATCAACACTGAGCTGCAGCAATGCCTGACGCATCCAGATCACGCCAACGACAATCGAGGAACTCATCCAGGCATACCCAAACAGTGCCGACACCCAGACCGGCAATGTATGGGGAACAGTGCCAGCATCGGGAACCAGAAACGCATCGAGCCCGTAAACACGCATGGTCCCGATCGCCATGATGGTGGCAAAACAGAAAAGCGCATATCGCAACGTCGCGCCAAACGGATGGAACACAGCCACCGTCGTAGTCGAGACAATCATCAATGCCATACCGCTGGCTGGCGAAAACATAACGATATAAAGCAAAGAAAGCGCCGTCATCGCCGTGATGATGACAAGGGCCTTTGTCCTGACTTCAAGCCTGCGCCGTACGACCAGACACGCAACGACCGCCAGAAATACTACAATCTGGATTAGCTCGACCGCCCAGAACTGCTGGCTTGCCTCACGCAGGGAGGAGGCAAGCAGAGCAGGAAAACCGCCAATTGCCATCACCAGAAGCATGAAGTCGGCAATGCGATTGCGGGTTCGGTGCAAAATAACGTCTACGCTCTGGCGCATGGTCTGGACGTCTCCGGGTTTACACCAACTGATCTGGCATGCTGTTAAAAATGCTTTCAAAACGGCTGTGATGCTCGAAAAACAGTCCAAGCAGCGTAGGATCAAACATTTCCGGTACTGTACGACCATCACCCCTTGTGATGATGTCGACAGCTTCAAGATGACTAAAGGGTGGCTTGTACCTCCGAGAACTGCGCAGCGCATCATAGACATCGGCAAGCGACACAATGCGGGCAACAACCGGAATTTCCTTGCCCGACAATCCGGTGCAATACCCCGTGCCTTCCCATTTTTCATGATGGTGGCGGGCAATGATCGCGGCCTGTTCCAAAATCGGATTGTCTGATGAACTCAGCATCGCATAACCGATTTCCGTGTGACGTTTCATCACGGCAAATTCGCTGTCGGTCAACGGGCCTTCCTTGAGCAACACCTCGTCTGGTACCCCGACCTTGCCGATATCATGCAGAATACCCGCCAGCCGAATGATCCTCTGGGTCTGCTGATCAAGTCCGGACATCTCGGCCAGCAGTTGTGAATAAAGACCGACGCGAACGCAATGTTCTGCTGTTTCGATATCTCGATATTGCGAAATCAGGCTCAGACGATCGACCATTTCCTGTTCGGCACCACCGAGCTTGCGGGTGATGTCATCAAGCGTCTTTGACTGGCTGACATTTTCAAGTTCAAGTTTGCGGATACGTTCACGTTCCCGATCCCGCTCGGACAAACGGTTCTGTGCAGCCTCAATCGCCTCTTCCAGATCGGCCCGTTCAACAGGTTTATCAAGGAACTCGCGTACGCCCATACGCATCGCGCTTACCGCATCGGCCTTTTCACCGTCGCCCGTCAAAAGAATGAACTCGAAATCGCGTTTGAACTCACCTGTCGCGCGCCGGATCAATTCGAGTCCGCCACATTCGGGCATCCTCAGATCCGAGATCACAAGTCGGAGTGATGCATCGTGACGAAACTGATCAAGCGCTTCAATTCCGTTTGCCGCAACCACAACGGAAAAGCCTGCGCGCTCGAGGATGCGGGCAAGAAGTTTACGGATGACCGGTTCATCATCGACAATCAGAACACGATGTTCAGTTTCCGGCATGCACACCCCCTGATTGATTTCGGTATTTTCTAACAGCTCACAAATGAATTTACTATACTTCGGTATGACATCTCTTCGATTAAAACACTCCCCATACGAGGAGTGTCTCTATACGAATCGCTCAAAACGCACCTAACCCGTTAGAAAATCAGAACATATAAATACAAAGATATAGATGGGGTATTTGGGGGACCGATAGCACTTAACCTTTTTGCGGACGGGACAACAGTCACCGGAACGAATCCTGTGAACAGGCACCGGTCACAAACAAAGTGATCGCAAAAACAAAAATGGCCGCCCACAAGGGCAGCCATTTCGATGTTCGAATATCCTGTGAACCCGCGGCAGGCACAATGCCGGGATGTTCAGCCTAGCCGACCAGAAGTGTCGTCCAGTTTTCAACCTTGAACCGCTTGATCAGCGACAAGCCGACTTCACGATAGGCAGACAGAACAAACTGTTCCTGATGCGACAGAAGCCCCGAAAGAACGACAACGCCGTCTTCAGACAGGGTATGGGCCAGATCATGGGCCATCGCACGCAGCGGCCGGGCAAGAATATTGGCGCAGATGATGTCGTAGTAACCCGCATCACGCACACGCGTATCCTGAAAACCGTTGGAATGGATTGCAGTCACCAGATCGGCAATCTTGTTGAGCTTGGCATTTTCCTTTGCCACGCGGACCGACGCGGCATCAATATCGGCCATCATCACCGTGCTACGCCACGTTTTGGCACAGGCCATCCCGAGAATGCCCGAACCGCAGCCCATATCAAGCGCATTGTAGCGCGGACCAAGCTTGGCCACCCAGTCAATCGCAGCAAGGCACCCTTTGGTCGTCTGATGCTCACCGGATCCGAATGCCAGACCGGCATCAACCTGAAGACCGAGCTTCGCCACCGGAAGGTCTTCTTCCCAGTGCGAACCATGAACAAAGAAACGCCCGACCGAGATGGGCTTGAAGCTGCGCAGATTTTCGCTGACCCAGTCCTTGGGCTCATATCTTCCGAAAGTGACAACCGGCGCTTCAATGCCAACCGCAGATGCCATGATCGACACCGCCGTTTCAATACCGGCCTTGTCAAACTGCTCGCCAGCAAAGCCTTCAACTTTCCAGGGCGCGCTCGGGTCACCGGGACGTTCAAAATGCGAAAGCGCATCGCAATATTCATAAAGCGCTTCGGCAAAGGCTTCGGCATACGCGCCATCAACTTCAAACTGGAAGTTATAGCAAAGAACGGGTTCGGTCATATCGCTTCTCGCTTGTCGGGGCTGCTTGCGGTTGCCGCCCGGTTAGTTCGGTATTCTGTGAATATTTGCACCGGGGCTTACCCCGGTAGAATGAAGCTGTCGACCACTTTCTTTGTGCCAACACCCTCAAAATGAATTTCCAGCTTGTTGCCATCCACCGCACGAACCGTTCCCGGTCCGAACTTCCGGTGACGCACTGCATCACCAACCTTGTATTTCGATGACTTAGAATTGGTCGAATAGCTTGTTTCACCATCCGGCTTAACATCTATCACGTTCTTGCGCACGCGATCCTGCCATCCACTCGATGCAAATTTGCGCTCCGAAGCACCCGAGACCGGATTGCGGTTGGCAGAATTGTCGCTTGCCCAGCTTGGCATCTTCATCCAGTCGTCAGCACCCCACGCACCGGGCGAATGATTGCCACCATGCCCGCCAAGACCGGTATCACTGATCCGTTCGATATGCTCGTCAGGCAATTCATCGACAAAACGCGATGGCAGGGCCGATTGCCACTGATTGTAAATGCGCCGATTGGCGGCATAGGAAACGGTTGCACGTTTACGTGCACGCGTGATCCCCACATAGGCCAGCCGGCGTTCTTCCTCGAGCCCCTTGACCCCGCTTTCGTCCATCGCACGCTGATGGGGGAAAACGCCCTCTTCCCAGCCGGGCAGGAAAACATAATCGAACTCAAGCCCCTTGGCGGCATGCAGGGTCATGATCGTGACTTTTTCCTGCGCGTCATTCTGTTCGTTTTCCATGACCAGCGAGACATGCTCAAGGAAACTGGTCAGGTTTTCGAATTCGCCAATTGCTGAAACAAGTTCCTTGAGGTTTTCCAGACGGCCGGGCGCATCAATCTCCTTGGATGTGCGCCACATATCGGTATAGCCGCTTTCATCAAGGACAGTTTCAATCACCTCGACATGTGAACTTCCTGCCAGCATTTCACGCCAGCGTTTGAAATCGCCCAGAAGCCCGCCGATTGCCTGACGCATCTTGGGTTTGAGTTCTTCGGTATCAATCAGATCACGCGCCGCCGCAGGCAGCGATATTGCCTGATCACGGGAATATTGATGCAGGGTCTGAAGCGTTGCCTTGCCAACACCGCGCTTGGGCACATTCACAATGCGCTCAAAGGCAAGGCTGTCATCGGGTTGGGCAACAATCCGGATATAAGCCAGTGCGTCACGGATTTCCTGACGCTCGTAAAAACGCGGACCCCCAATAACGCGATAGGGAATGCCAAGCGTGATCAGACGTTCTTCAAATTCGCGGGTCTGGAAACCGGCACGAACCAGAATGGCCATCTGCGATGCCCCGATGCCCTTTGCTTGCAGGGCTTCAATATCTTCCCCCACAAGACGAGCTTCGGCTTCGCCATCCCACACACCTTTGACAAAGACCTTTTCGCCGGTATCGATTTCAGTCCAAAGCTGTTTACCAAGACGACCATCGTTAAAGGTAATCAGTTTGGAAGCGGCGGCCAGAATATGCGGGGTCGAGCGATAATTCTGTTCAAGACGCACCACCTTGGCACCGGGGAAATCGGATTCAAAACGCAGGATGTTGCCAACCTCGGCCCCGCGCCAGCTATAGATCGCCTGATCATCATCACCGACACAGCAAATGTTGCGATGAACCATCGCCATCGCGCGCAGCCAAAGGTATTGGGCAACGTTGGTATCCTGATATTCATCAACCAGAATATAGCGGAACGTATTTTGATACTGTTTCAGAACTTCGGGATGTTGCTGGAACAGCGTCAGGCAATGCAGCAGCAAGTCACCAAAATCACAGGCATTCAGGACCTTGAGACGTTCCTGATAAAGCCTGTAAAGATGCTTTGCGCCGCCATTGGCAAATTCAACGCTTTCATTGACCCGTTCCGGTGTAAGGCCCTTGTCCTTCCAGCGCTGAATGATCCCCATCAGCTGCTTGGCCGGCCATTTTTTCGGATCTATCTGTTCGGCATCCATGATCTGCTTAAGCAGACGGACCTGATCGTCGCTATCAAGGATCGTGAAGTTTGATTGCAGCCCGATCAGCTCGGCATGACGGCGTAACAAACGTGCCGACAATGAATGGAAAGTCCCCAGCCACCATCCCTCGACCGGACGGCCAAGGGCCTGGGCCACACGTTCCTGCATTTCCTTTGCCGCGCGATTGGTAAAGGTCACGGCAAGGATTTGCTGGGGATGCAGACGTTCAGTCTGGGCCTTGGTTTCAAGCAAGTGCGCCAGTCGCGTGGTCAGAACCCGGGTTTTCCCGGTTCCGGCACCGGCCAATACCAGCAACGGCCCATCCAGCGTTTCCACTGCATCGCGCTGCTCGACATTCAGATTGTCGAGATATGCCGGAGCCGGTGCATCACCAAGACGCATTTCCGGGCTGGCAGCGAATTCATCAATTTCGAAGGGATCATCCATCATGGCGGCATATATATCACGCTGTGTTCCAAGGACCAGCCTTGCATCCGATGCGGCCGGTATTTTTTACATTCTGCAACAAAACAGGAACATCGACCAACTGTTTCCCGAACATTGAAAACTTTTTGCGCCAGTTTTCCCGTTCTTTCCCGTGTGTCCAGACAACAACGCAATTCTGAACGAAAGCAGGAAAATGAGCGGTATCAGCGGCATGAGCGGCAGCATCGCCCAAATACTTGGCCAGAACAGCCAAGCTGCGAACTCTTCGAAAAACAGTGAGGGTTCATCAGATATCGAGGCCTTTGGCGGCTTCACACTTTTTGACCTGCAAAGCAGTGCATCAAGCAGTTCCAATGCGATGTCGGAGTTTACATCCCAAAGCGAAGCCGTCACGGGACAGTTATCTGACTCGATCATGTCGATGCTTCTTGAATTGCAAGAAACCAGCACGACAACCGATGGCAATAGCAGCTTTGACGCCCAGCGCATTTTCTCTGACATGGACTCAGATGGCGACGGCACGCTGACCAAGGATGAATTCATGGCAGCCCGCCCCGATGATGTAAGCGAAGACATGTCGGAGAACCTCTGGAATGTCATGGCAGGATCGGATGCCGAAAGCATCTCTGAGGAAGATTATCTTGCATCCATGGCGCCCCCATCCGGTTCGGTGACGGCAAACGATGATGACACCGAAACCATGGCCGATAGCATGATCAACGGGATGTTTGCGGCAATGGGCGAAGATAGCACATTTGATCCACTTGATACCAACGAGGATGGCACCGTCAGCCTGTCTGAAATCATGGCCGCCGCCCCGCAGGACCCCACCCCGTCACAAAGCAGCCTGCCAGATAATAGCAGCGAAGCAGAAAGCGAAACCGGCAACATTGAACAGGCTGAGACCTCAGACGAGACCATATCAACCACCGACGGCTTTGATCTTCGCAACGAAACATTTGGCAGCAAACTGATGGCGCAGGTTATTTCGTAACCTGCGCAGCAAGACAGAACCGTTCCAGTTCGATGATAACGCGGGCTGTTGTTGCTCCGTCCCATAACGGGATTTGGCAATTTTGATGCTTTGTGTCCCGATGATCACGAACAAGATCGATTACAGCTGCCGTCAAGTCATCAGGACAGACAAGACGGTTTGTTCCATGGGTTACTGTCATCGGCCTCTCTGTTGACGGCCTGAGGGTCAGACAGGGAATTCCGAGCCAGCTGGTTTCTTCCTGAACGCCACCAGAGTCCGTTAGGACCAATCGCGCATCCTGAACGAGACTTCCGAAGCGCACATATCCCATCGGCGGCAAACACTTTACCCCTGCCTGCTCAAGCTTCGTGATGCCGCCAAGCCGGATCAATTGCTGTTCCGTTCTTGGATGCAAGGGCAGACAGACCGGCAATATCGACGCAATTTCACAAAGGGCTTTAACGATACGGCTCAGGGTGCCGGAGTTGTCGACATTACTTGGGCGATGAAATGTCGCAACTACATAGGGTCCGCTATCAAGGCCAAACTCATTGGCGATCTGTTCCCTGTTGACCGCCTCTTTCATCATAACCAGCGTATCGATCATGATGTTACCCACACGCTTGATCCGGTCAGGCGAAATGCCCTCGTTCAAAAGGTTCGTATCTGCTTCCGGCGAAGGTGTCAGAAGCAAATTCGCAATATGGTCGATCCTGATCCTGTTGGCTTCTTCGGGAACCTTCTGATCAAAACAGCGCAAACCGGCTTCAAGATGGATCAGGGGAATATGCATTTCAGATGCAATCATGGCCGCCGCCAGCGATGCATTCACGTCCCCCACAACCAGAACCGCATCGGGACGATCTATACGGCACAAGCTTTCATAGCCCGCCATCATCGCAGCAACCGGATCTTGCCCGGCTGCCGCGTCCCATTCAAGAATGTGCTCAGGGTCTGGCAAGCCCAAATCCCGCCAGATGTCCGATGACATACCCTGATCGCGATGCTGTGCCATGTGAATGAAAGACGTATGGATCATGTGATGCCCCTGCAATCCATGCCACAGGGGTGCGATCTTCATGAAATTCGGGCGCGCACCCGCAATCAGGTGAAGTTTCATCGCCATCCCACCATCACCATGGGAAATTCAGGTCATCTGACATACCCTAACGGATATGGAGAATTGCACATAACCTTCTTTGGTATCGGTATTTTTTGCCTGAGGCCACGTCAAACAGTGCCCGTAAAGCCGATCAATCCGCAATCTTTAATTTATTCTTTTCTCATGAAAATTGAGAATGCTTGGATGGTCTGAAAATTGCTTTGTTTTCTGATGGTAAGCATCCGTTGATGGTCACTCATACGTGGTTTGGGTCCTGTCAGCGGTGCTTTGTGCATCCCACAAGAAGGGTTCTCGACATGAGTACAATTTTTGGATTGGGCAACGGGTTGCCAATGTCTTCCCGGGTCAGTTCATCTGACCGTTCAGGTGCACACGAAGGTATCGAAGGTTTTAGCGCAGGTAGCGCTGCACCTGTTCTGACGACGGGCAAAACAAATTCGGAAACCGGCACATCGAAAAGCCAGCTTTCCGATGCGATGCAGTCCGTCATGCTCGAATTTCAGAATATCGGGTCCGGATCATCAAGCTTTGCTGCTGCCATGGCAGACGCGCAAGGCAATGATAACAGGTCCGGGCAAAATTCGGTTGGTGATGGCGTTTCATCATCGCAATCTGACTCAACCGACGCTGACTCGCTGAATGCAGAAAAGGACGCTGAGGAAGAGTTCAGAACCGCACTGCGCGATGCCAATTCCATTCCTGTCAAAGACGATGAAAAGGCCAAGAAGGCCGAGCTCGAAAAACAAAAGCAACGTCAGGAATATGAACAGGCGCAACAGACCGCAACTGACATCCCCGAGGATATTTCAGGGGTGGACAGTCGCGTTACAGCCCAGGTGCTTGGCGGACAGTTTACAAGAAAGCCTGCAACTCCTGGCACCTTGGCCGCATGATCTGATCACGGCAACAACATTACAAAAGAGCAGCGCCATCTGGTGCTGCTCTTTTGCTTATGTCCCAAGTTCTCGAAACATCAGAACAGTTTTGGCGGCGCATCACCGCGCTCTTCGCTTTGCAGTTCAAGAAGTGCGTTGTTATAGGCCATCATCGCGTCCTTTTCATGGACAAAGCCGATCATTTCGCGGTCTTCATCATTGTTAAGCACCGGCAGATGTTCCTCGCCGGTTTGCTCCATCAGACGAATGGCCTTTTCGATACTGTCGGTTCTAAACAGCACAGGCGGCTTTGATCGTGCAACGTCACCCGCCGTCGCATTCTCGGCAGATGCAGGATCAAACGTCGCATTGCGCAAGTCGGTCAATGTGATCGTGCCATGCAGTTTTCCGTTTTCATCCACCACAAACAACTCGGAATAGGGTGCGTTGAAAAGTGCGGCACGCACCGCTGGCAAGTCTTCTGACAGTGGAACCGTGACATATTCGCGCTTCATGATATCTGCGACCTTGATCATCCGCAGCAGATTGACCTCGCGCCCCCAGCGGGTTGAAAGCCCACGCATCTTTAGCTGCAACTGGAAGAACGACCCGCCATTGGACTGATCCATGATCACCGACGCCAGAACGGATGCCAGCATCACTGCAATGGTCAGCTGATAGTCACCCGTAAGCTCAAACACGATCAGGGTTGTTGAAATCGGTGCGCCCAAAACGGCCGCTGCCACCGCCCCCATCCCGACAAGGGTGTAGGCACCATGGCCCGAAGAAAAACTCGGCAAGGCATGGGTTGCGATAATCCCGAATGCACCGCCCAGCATCGCACCAAGGAACAGAGCCGGACTGAACATGCCACCGGCAAAACCAAGTCCCATGCAAATCGCCACAACGAACGCCTTGGCAAACAGCAACCCGATCAGAAAGGCCAGACTGTAAGCTTCATAAAGTGCATCATTCATCGCACCATAACCCACACCGATCACCTGCGGGAAGCCCAGCCCGACCAGACCGACCACCAGCCCGGCGATTGCCGGTCGCCCCCAAAGCGGTGCCTTTGCGATGTCTGCGACCTTCTGGACAATCGGGATCGCACGTACGGTCAACATCGCCGTTACCCCGGCCAAGATGCCAAGCAGCGCAAATGCCGGGAACTCCCAGAATGACTGGATGTTGTGCAGCGGGATCAAAAAGGCGACATCCGAGCCGTAATAAAGCCGCGTAATCACCGTGCCCATTACAGAGGACATGACAATTGGCGCAAATGCCGTCCGCGCATAATGCCCCAGCACGACTTCGTGGGCGAAAAACATGCCGGCCAGCGGTGCGTTGAATGACGCAGCAACCGCCGATGCGACACCGCATCCCAAAAGAGTTCGGGCAGCACTCCGGCGCAAATGCAATATCCGCGCAAGCCACGCGCCGAAAGATGCCCCCATATGAACGACCGGACCTTCCCGGCCAAGGGACGCCCCACTTCCAAGCGACACGGCACTGGCGATCGCACTTTTGATGCCACAACGTGTCGACATCCGCGCATCATTAAAGGATGCCGAGTCAATCACATCAGCAACCCCGTGCGGGCGCTGTCCGGGCAAGAATTTGTAGATGAAAATACCGACCACAAGCCCGCCGACAGTCGGACCAAGGACAAGATGCAGGCTCGACAAGCCTTTTAGATGTTCATGCAGGGATTCTTCGCCCCAGCCATAGACCAGTGACTGCACCAACAGAATGCCATCGCGAAACAGGATCGTACCACCACCGGCCATGGCTCCCACAACCAGTGCCAGCAAAGAAAGAACCAGTTGCTCGCTTTTGACCAAGCGGCGCATACGGTTTAGCAAGATATTGGATTTGATCAGTTTGTCGGCCATTACCGCAACACCGCAGGGCAAATATTTCTGAAGTAGGGATCATAGGATCGGTGACTGCTGCGAATAAAGGGTAAAGACCCGAAACACCAAGGATAATTTCGCAAAACCACACCTTTCATCGACACATCCTAATAATATGGACAAATCACCCTTCCGGAACTGTTGCCATAAGTGATTGTCCGGTCGAACCCAGCATTCAAAAAACGATCATTGCCAATCACCGGAAAAATGCAGCATTCTGCGCGGTCTGTTCAAAAATATAACGCCACCCGAACCGTGTTGATACGGAACCCGAAAAAATGAATGATCCCCGCCCTACGGGTAGTGCTGCTGCAAGACCGCTACCCGGCTTTGCTGAATTTGTCTGTCTGATGGCAATCACCATCGGACTTGTCGCCCTTTCAATTGACAACCTGTTGCCTGCTTTCGGGCCGATTGCCGAAGATTTCGGTATCCAGGACGGCAATCGCATGCAGATGCTGATTTACGTCTTCATGATCGCCTTTGGACTGATGCAGATCGTCTATGGTCCGCTTGCTGACAGTTTTGGTCGTCGTCCCGTCCTGATTGGCGGTCTTGGCATTTATGCAATCGGTACCATCATGGCAATCTTTGCTGATAGCTATGAGCATCTGCTTGTTGCGCGTTTTGTGCAGGGATTGGGAGCCGCCGCTCCACGCGTTCTGACCATGGCCATAACGCGCGACTGCTTTGAAGGCCGCGAGATGGCACGCGTGATGTCCTTTGTCATGATGGTCTTTATTATCCTGCCGGTCTTTGCACCCGCATCGGGTAGCCTGATCCTGGCACTGGCAAACTGGCATATGATCTTTGTCAGCACGCTTGTTCTCGCGATTGCAATTGTCTGCTGGTATTTGCTTCGGATGCCCGAAACCCTGCATCCCGAATACCGGCACAAATTGTCAGTTCGCCGGATCGCACGCGATATCAAAACCACGGTGACCAACCGTCAGACCCTTGGCTATTCCACCGTAATGGGCATGATGTTTGGCTGCCTGATGGCCTATATCGGGTCTGCCCAGCAAATCTTTGAAACCGAAGTCTACGGCCTTGGTGCCTGGTTCCCGCTGGTATTCGGGATGATCGCCGCTTGCATGAGTTTCTCGTCTTTCATCAATGCGCGTCTCGTACGAAAATTGGGAATGCACAAGATTTCCCATGTGGCCCTGTTCATCATGACCATCAGCAGCCTGATCAACGTTCTGATCGCACTTGGCTTTGATGGTCATCCGCCGCTTCCTGTCTTTGGTATCGGGCTGACAGCAACATTATTCTGTTTCTCGCTGACCATGCCAAATTTCAACTCGCTGGCCATGGAGCCTGTGGGGGCAATCGCAGGTACAGCCTCTTCGATGATTGGCGTTTACAGCACGCTTATCGGCGTGATCGCCGGGGGCATCATCGGGCTGCAATTCAACGGCACCGTCACCCCGCTTCTGGTCGGCTACTTCTTCCTTGGCCTGATCGGTATCGTCATTGTCGGCATTACCGAACGTGGTAAATTCTGTCGAGCCACACATTAATCGCCGAACAGAATAGCCAACGAAAAAAGCCCCGCAGAGTGCAGTCTGCGGGGCTTTTCATTGCGACCAGCCAGATCAGGATGCCTGACGTGGATCGTAATTCAGGTTTGGCGCCAACCAGCGTTCCGCCTCGGCCATGGTCATGCCCTTGCGCTCGGCATAACTTTCGACCTGATCACGCTCGATCTTGCCAAGGCCGAAATATTTGGCTTCGGGATGAGCAAAATAGAAACCACTGACCGACGATGCGGGGGTCATTGCACAGCTTTCGGTCAAAGACACGCCGACATTCTTTTCCGCATCAAGCAGCGACCAGAGAGTACGTTTTTCGGTATGTTCCGGGCAGGCCGGATAACCCGGTGCCGGACGAATCCCGCGATAACCCTCTGCGATCAGTTCGTCATTGCCAAGACTTTCATCCTTGGCATAGGCCCAAAGTTCCTTGCGGACTTTTTCATGCATACGCTCGGCAAAGGCTTCGGCGAACCGGTCGCCAAGAGCCTTGACGAGGATCGCGTTATAATCGTCATGCTCGGCTTCAAGCTTGGATGCAATTTCTTCAACCTGCGGACCGGCTGTAACGACAAAGCCGCCAATATAGTCGGTCTTGCCACTTTCTTTTGGCGCGATGTAATCGGCCAATGCACGGTTCGGACGTTTGTTGTTTTCACGATACATCTGCTGACGCAGGGTCCGCAGCATCACAGGTTCGTTCTGATCCGGGGCCGGGGTGACTTCGATATCGTCGCCAACCGAGTTTGCCGGCCAGATACCAACGACTGCCCTTGGCTTGAACCATTTTTCGGCCACGATGCGCTTGAGCATTGCCTGCGCATCTTCATAAAGGCTGCGCGCCGTTTCTCCGACCTTTTCATCCTTCAGAATGTCGGGGAAACGACCATGCAATTCCCAGGTCTCAAAGAACGGTTTCCAGTCAAAACGCGACACCAGTTCTTCAAGATCGAATTCCTCAAACACCGTGATACCCGGCTTGGCCGGTGCTGGAACATCATAGGCATCCCAATCAAGCTGAACCTTGTTGGCGCGCGCATCCGCAAGCGCAAACCGCTTTTTCTGCAGTTGCTGTGCTGCGTGCTTTTCGGCCATCGCGATATATTCGTTGCGAATTTCCGCAGCAAAGCGTTCGCGATGGGTCTCGGACACCAGCTGACTTGCAACACCAACTGCGCGCGATGCATCAATCACATAGACAACCGACCTGTTATAGTTCGGCGCGATCTTGACCGCTGTATGAACTTTCGAGGTGGTCGCCCCACCGATCAGAAGCGGGATATCAAGCCCCTCGCGTTCCATCTCGGCGGCAACATAGGTCATTTCTTCAAGCGATGGCGTGATCAGACCGGAAAGACCGATCATATCAACATTTTCGGCCTTGGCAGTTTCGATGATTTTCTGTGTCGGCACCATCACGCCAAGATCAAGGACCTCGAAATTGTTACATTGCAGAACCACACCCACGATGTTTTTGCCGATGTCATGAACATCGCCCTTAACTGTCGCAAGCAGGATCTTGCCATTGGTTTCGCGGACCCCGTCTTTTTCTTCTTCGATGAACGGAATGAGGTAAGCGACGGCCTTTTTCATCACGCGGGCAGATTTGACCACCTGCGGCAGGAACATCTTACCGGCACCAAACAGGTCACCGACAATGTTCATGCCATCCATCAGCGGACCTTCGATCACGTGAAGGGGCTTGTCTGCCTGCTGACGGGCTTCCTCGGTGTCTTCTTCGACAAACTCTGCAATGCCGTTAACCAGTGCGTGGGCCAGACGTTCATTGACCGGCTTTTTACGCCATTCAAGATCGATTTTCTTTTCCGGCCCGCCAGTCCCTTTGTACTTCTCGGCCACTTCAAGCAAACGGTCCGTCGCATCTGAACGACGGTTCAGGATGACGTCCTCGACACGTTCGCGCAATTCAGCCGGAATTTCTTCATAGACAACAAGCTGACCGGCATTGACGATCCCCATATCCAGACCGGCCTTGACCGCGTGATACAGGAACACCGAATGCATGGCTTCGCGGACCGGGTTATTGCCCCGGAACGAGAAGGACACGTTCGAAACACCGCCGGAAATCTTTGCATAAGGCAGGTTGGCCTTGATCAGCTTGCAGGCCTCGATGAAATCGACAGCATAGTTGTCATGATCTTCGATACCGGTCGCAACGGCAAAGATGTTCGGATCGAAGATGATGTCTTCTGGCGGGAAGCCGACCTTCTGAACCAGAACATCGTAGCTGCGTTTGCAAATCTCGAACTTGCGATCGACCGTATCAGCCTGACCTTTTTCATCAAAAGCCATGACGACGACGGCCGCACCATAGCGGCGCAGTTTCTTGGCCTGGGCGATAAAGGGCTCGTCGCCTTCTTTCAGACTGATCGAGTTGACGATGCCTTTGCCCTGAAGACATTTAAGGCCAGCTTCGATCACATTCCATTTGGAACTGTCGACCATGATCGGTACGCGGGCAATGTCGGGTTCGGCTGCGATCAGGTTGATGAATTTCACCATCGCCGTTTCGGCATCAAGCATCGCATCATCCATATTGATGTCGATGATCTGTGCGCCGTTTTCGACCTGCTGGCGGGCAATTTCAACGGCTGCATCGTAATCTTCGTCAACGATCAGCTTCTTGAATTTGATCGAGCCTGCAACGTTGGTACGTTCACCAATATTGATAAATCTGGAAATGTCGGTCATGGGTCTGTTCGATCTCTTTTCAGCAATCAATATCGGGTTCAGGCAGCGTCAAACGGCTCAAGGCCGGACAACCGCATTCTTGGTTCTATCTTCGGAAGCGTACGCGGCTTGGCATTGGCAACTGCATCGGCAATGGCCTTGATATGCGGCGGCGTCGTGCCACAGCATCCACCAAGCAGGTTAACCATACCGGTTTCCGCCCATTCCTTAACCAGCGCTGCCATTTCGGCATCGGTCTGATCATATTCACCAAATTCGTTCGGCAAACCGGCATTGGGATAAACCGACACACGGCATTCGGCAATACGCGAGAGTTCCTGTACATAGGGGCGCAACTGCGCGGCACCAAGTGCACAGTTCAGACCGATCGAGAACGGCTTGGCGTGACGAACCGAGTTATAGAACGCTTCGGTCGTTTGCCCCGAAAGGGTACGACCCGACGCATCAGTGATGGTGCCTGAAATCAGGACCGGCACGTCTTCGCCGCGTTCTTCAAGCACCTCGTCAATCGCATAAAGTGCCGCCTTGGCGTTCAGCGTATCAAAAATGGTTTCGACCAGAAGCGCATCTGCCCCGCCATCAAGCAAACCCTTGGCGGCTTCCTTATAGGCGTCTTTGAGCTGATCAAAGGTAATTGCACGGAAGCCGGGATTGTTCACATCCGGTGAGATCGAAGCGGTACGGTTGGTCGGGCCGATGGCACCATTTACAAAGCGCACATCGCCGGGATGGGCGGCTTCCCACTCATCGCACGCCTGTCGCGCAATCTTGGCACTTTCGAAATTGATCTCGTAAGCCAGATGTTCCATGCCGTAATCGGCCTGGGCAATCGTCGTCGCACTAAAGGTATTGGTCCCCTGAAGGTCCGCTCCGGCTGCGATATATTGCAGATGGATGTCCTTGATGATGTCCGGCCGGGTCAGTGACAACAAATCATTGTTACCTTTGACATCCTGCTTCCAGTCGGCAAACCGTTCCCCGCGGTAATCTTCCTCGGTCAGTTTGTGTTTCTGGATCATGGTTCCCATGGCGCCATCAAGGATCAGTATCTTTTCCTCGGCCCGTTTGCGTAACAGGGCGACGCGTTCCTTGCGATCATTCATCTTTTTCATCCAGTCTTTCAGTCATGCATTGCAAAGTGGGTGTTCGGAGCTCAGGCAGCAGCCTTGTCCGTCCCGCGAATACCCAGCGCATGACAGATGGCATAGGTCAGTTCGGCGCGGTTGAGGGTATAAAAATGGAAGTCGCTAACGCCTTCCTTCATCAAACCTTCAACCTGCGAGATAGCTTCGTGGAATGCAACCATGCGGCGCGTTTCCGGGTCATCATCCAGACCATCAAAACGCCAGTGCAACCGTTCGGGAACAGAAGCACCACACATATCGGCGAATTTCAACAAAGATGCGAAGTTTGTAACCGGCAAGATACCCGGAACAATCGGCGCATTGATGCCAGCCGCATCACATTTATCACGAAACCGAAGATAGGTTTCGTTATCAAAGAAAAACTGCGTAATGGCGCGATTGGCACCGGCATCAATCTTGCGTTTCAGATAATCAATCTCGAAATCGGCACTTGGTGCATCGGGATGCATTTCCGGATAGGCCGAAACCGAAATATCAAAATCGGCAATTGCCTTAAGCCCCGCAACCAGATCAACCGCATATGGGTAACCGCCCGGGGTAGGCGTATAGACACCACCGGCATCGGGCAAGTCACCGCGAAGCGCCACAATCGAACGAATGCCTTCGTCCCAGTATTTGCGAGCGATTTCTTCGATCTCTTCTTTGGTATGACCAACACAGGTCAGATGGGCGGCCGCCGGAATACCGGTTTCGCCCTGAATGCGGGTGACGCTGCCATGGGTGCGATCACGCGTCGTGCCACCCGCCCCATAGGTTACAGATACGAATGACGGGTTCAGCGGCGCAAGCCGATGGATCGAGCGCCACATGGTTTCTTCCATCTTCTCCGTTTTAGGGGGGAAGAATTCGAACGAAACCCGCAGATCGTTGTGTGCTGCCTGTTTTTCTTGAACCGTCATCATATCAATCCTGTCTTCACTTTCCCGTGCATCGGGATGTTCTTATTTAGGTCGGCTAACGCGGACTATTCCGCCGCCTTGTCTGTGCTATTCTTTGGTACCTGTTCGGTCACACGTGCCGCAGCATGTGCAACCCAGATTCTGACGGTCAGTGGTTTGCCGGGCAGGTTTATGACATCGTCAAAGACAAGTTCACATGCGCGAAACCACGTACTGATCGACGAATCCTCAAAACCAAGGCGACGATGAGCATGTTCCTCGCGCAGCTCGTCACGGTCATGAGGCGCAAAGTCGACCACTACAAGCTTTCCATTTGGCGCAAGAACGCGCGCAGCCTCGGCAATTGCCGCATCCGGCTTTTCTGCGAAATGCAGAACCTGATGCAGGGTCACGACATCAAACATGCCGCCCGGATAAGGCAGTTGATACATATCAGCCTGCCGCACCAGACAATTTGAAAGATCGGCCCGTTGCAAGCGCGCACGCGCAACGGCCAGCATCTCGCGCGACATATCAACGCCAACACCTTCTTCGGCATTCTTGCCAAGAAGTTCAAGGATACGTCCGGTACCGGTACCGATATCAAGTATCCGCCCGCCACCCAGATCGCCGACGGCATCAAGCAATGCCTGTTCGACAACGGCCTCGTCGATATGCAGGGAACGGATTTGATCCCAATCTTCGGCATTGGCGCGGAAATATTCAGTGGCGATTTTTTCGCGCTGGGCTTTGACCTGTTCAAGGCGAGCACGATCAAGCGACAGAATCTCGTCATCAACTGGCAACAACGCCAGAACCGGCTGCACCAGATCGGCCCCAGGACCAGAATGTGGCGTCCGATAGAAAACCCAGGTCCCTTCGCGAAAACGGACCAGAAGGCCTGCTTCGCACAATAATTTCAGATGGCGGGAAACGCGGGGCTGGCTTTGGCCAATGATCTGGGTGATCTCGCTGACGGTCAGTTCGCACTCGGCACAAATGGCAAGCAGGCGAAGCCGTGTCGCTTCAGCCGCTGCGCGCAATCTTGCCAGAACCTGTTCCATATCGATATCTCCCGTCTGATAAAAACAGATATAAAGATATGTTTATATTTAATCAATATCTATTTTCCTACCCAAAGGGGGTATGGTAAAAACATCACACGGCAAAACAGCTTGATCCCTTTCAACTTTTTGTATGCTGGCGTTTAATTTCACCCTATGCTAACCACATAAATATTCGAGACGTACACGATACATGATCGGACTTCGCGAGCAGGAAGTTGATCGGTAACGTTTTTTGGTGTTCCCGCACGAGAAACGTCTTGGGTCAAGGAAGTCTATGTATCGAACATCGGTTGGCTGAAAATAATGAAGTTTCGAGCTCTACTTTCACTCTGTGCTGCTGGTTCGCTGTCCTTGTTGACGGCTTGTGCATCAACAGAACCTGCACAGGACATGAGTGATTTTGACCCGATTGAACCGGTAAACCGTGTTGTTCACGGCGTGAACGGCGCAGTCGATTTCATGGTTCTTTACCCTGCTGCCATGTGGTACCGGGACATTGCACCGGAACCTGTAAAAACCTCGGTCGCAAGCTTTGTGCGCAACATCAATGAGCCGTTGAACTCTCTCAACGCGTTGCTGCAGGGCGACCCGGATCAGGCAGCGGCCTCTTTCCAGCGTTTCATCATGAATACGACGCTGGGCTTCCTCGGATTTAACGACGTCGCTGCCGATTTCGGCATTCCGTATCGTCGTGAAGATTTCGGTCAGACTCTGGCGCATTATGGCGTTGGCGCCGGTCCGTATATCGTGCTTCCGCTGTTGGGCCCGTCCAACCTGCGTGACGGCATCGGTCTTGGTGTAGATTATGTTGCCAACCCGCTGACCTGGGGTTCGCAAAACAGTGACACAGCCGAGGCACTTTACCTTGGCTCGATCGGTCTGAGTGCGCTTCACTATCGCTACTCAACGGTCAATCAGCTGAACGAATTGCAGAAGTCGTCCATCGACTACTATGCCGCACTGCGCAGCCTCTATCGTCAGCAGCGTAACACCCTGATCCGCAACGGCGCCCCGGCACCAGCATCCGAGATCGAGGGTGAAAGCGCCGAGTTCAGCTTTGACGATGCCGTTGAAGCTGCCAGCCAGTAAGAGTACGTCATGACCAAGCGCAAGATCATCATCCCCGCAGCAGCCGCTTTCATTGCCGTTGCTGCGGCGTGGTCGGGTCCGGCCGTTGCGACAGGTGCTTCTGCACCTGTGCTGGCGGAAGTTGCCGTTGATCAAAGTGCCGCAAACGTCATTCAGGCCCTTGCCGATCAGGCAATGACCGAATTGACGGACCAGACTCTTGCAGACGATGTCCGTCGTCAGAAATTCGTTGCCCTGATGGATCGTTATTTCGAGATGGACGTTGTGTCGCGTTTTGTGCTCGGCCGCTATTGGCGCTCCATCTCCAAGGAGGAGATCGGGGAGTTTTCCAAACTTCTCCAGAACTATCTGGCTCTGAACTATGCCAACCAGTTCAAGGCCTTTAACGGTGAACAGTTCGTCGTCGGTAACGAAACCGAAAAGAACAAGGACACATTCGTCAATTCGCAGTTTGTTCGCCCGGATGGCCCGCCTGTGAATATTGTCTGGCGGATGCGCGTCTTTGACGGCCATTACAAGATCATTGATGTCTCCATCGAAGGTCTGAGCATGGGCATCACACAGCGTGACGAATTCACCGCCGTGATCCAGCAGAACAATGACGATGTCGGCGCACTGACCGCAGCCCTTAAGGCAAAAACCGGTCTCTGATCATTCGATCATCGCAATCGCTTCAAAAGCCACCACCCCAAGGGCCGGTGGCTTTTTCTTTGTTCAAACACACCCCATTCAAAACAAAAAGGCCACCCGAAGGTGGCCTTTTGCATTTCAAAGCGGCGATTATCCGGATTAACGGGTAAGCGGCTTGTACTTGATGCGGTGCGGACGGCTGGCTTCTTCGCCATAGCGACGCTTATAATCCGCTTCATATTCCTGATAGTTACCTTCGAACCATTCGACGTGCGAATTGCCTTCGTAAGCCAGAATATGGGTCGCAATACGGTCAAGGAAGAAGCGATCGTGCGAGATAACCACAGCACAACCGGCAAATTCCAGAAGACCTTCTTCCAGTGCGCGAAGCGTATCAACGTCAAGATCGTTGGTCGGTTCGTCAAGCAGCAGGACGTTCGCGCCGGATTTCAGCATCTTTGCAAGGTGAACGCGGTTACGTTCACCACCTGACAGCTGACCGACTTTCTTCTGTTGATCAGCACCTTTGAAAGCAAATTGCGATACATAGGCACGCGAGCTCATCGGGCGTTTGCCCAGCAGGATTTCGTCAAGGCCGTCGGAAACTTCCTGCCAGACAGTCTTGTTCGGATCAAGCGAGTCACGCGACTGATCGACATAGCCCATCTTGACCGTTTCACCGATCTTGAGCGTTCCGGAATCCGGAGTGTCGCTACCGGTCAGCATTTTAAACAGCGTGGTTTTACCTGCGCCGTTCGGGCCGATAACACCAACGATACCACCCGGCGGCAGACGGAAGTGCAGATCATCAAACAGAAGTTTGTCACCAAATGCCTTGGTCAAACCTTCAGCGGTGATGACTTCGTTCCCGAGACGCTCGGCAATCGGAATAACGATCTTGGTCGAATCCGGTACGGCCTTTGCTGCTTCGGCAACGAGATCGTCATAGGCACGAACACGGGCCTTGGATTTTGCCTGACGACCTTTCGGGTTCTGACGAATCCATTCCAGTTCGGATGCCAGCTGTTTCTGACGGCTACCTTCCTGACGGGCTTCCTGATCCAGACGCTTCTGCTTCTGTTCAAGCCAGGACGAGTAGTTACCTTCATACGGGATGCCCTGACCACGGTCGAGTTCAAGGATCCAGCCCGTAACGTTATCGAGGAAGTAACGATCGTGGGTAACCAGAATAACGGTACCCTGATAATCTTCGAGGTGACGTTCAAGCCAGGCAACCGATTCAGCGTCAAGATGGTTGGTCGGTTCGTCAAGCAGCAGAATGTCGGGCTTCGCCAGAAGCAGACGGCAAAGTGCGACACGGCGGCGCTCACCACCCGAAAGCTTGGTGACGTCCGAATCTTTCGGCGGGCAACGCAGCGCATCCATGGCGATTTCAAGCGTGCGCTCAAGATCCCAGCCATTGGCGGCATCGATTGCTTCCTGAAGTTCACCCTGCTCGGCAAGGAGATCATTCATTTCGTCATCGGTCATCGGTTCGGCAAACTTGGCGCTGATTTCATTGAAGCGCGCCAGATCGTCCACAACCTTGCCACACCCTTCCATGACGTTGCCAAGAACATCCTTTTCCGGGTTCAGCTGTGGTTCCTGTTCAAGGTAACCGACACGAACGCCTTCTGCGGGCCATGCTTCACCGGCGAAATCCTTTTCAATGCCGGCCATGATTTTCAGCAGGGTCGATTTACCTGCGCCGTTGTTCCCGAGAACACCGATCTTCACACCCGGCAGGAAGGACAAGGTGATGCCCTTGAAAAGTTCGCGACCGCCCGGAAGGATCTTGGTCAGGTCCTTCATGACGTAAATATACTGGTAGGATGCCATTAAATTCCCCATCCAAAAATGTCGTTGGGTCCGCCCTGCTTGAGGACGGATCACTACGGCATGCAAGAAACCATGCCTGAAATACTGTGCCCGTTTGTAACCGACGTGCTTACGGTTAACAACTTCAAACCGCACATGGCGCCATGCAGAGCTGTTACTTGCCTCAGACCGTCGAAAACAACTGCAATATCAATCCGTATCCTGCCAGCTGTTTTGGACAGCTTTGATTTTTCCGCCCCGGAGTTAATGCGTGGATCTCATGACTGCAAAAGCTTTATTCTTACGTATAAAATCGATTCAAATCACAACAGAGACATCAAAAACAGAAACTTTGACGATTTTATTGATATCAATCTTCAACTCAAAATACCGCAGCGCACACATGAAAAAGTGGCGGAAATCTTCGATATTTCATGCCTTAAGTTCAAACAAGCCTCTCCTAAGGCCCTGTTTCATACGACTAATGATTAGCTTCTGGGGAATCTCGAAAACTGGTATCGAGCTTAGAAGACAAAAAGTGTGTCATCGCACTCTGTTGTCTTTCATACATGCGGCCGACTGACAAAAACACAACAAGTGGTCGGCAGGGGAAGTTATCAATTCTAGGAAGGAGACGCGCGATGGATGAACAAAGCGCAGCCTACTGGAAGAGAAACGTGAAACTGGTCGCAAGTCTGATTGTGATCTGGTTCATCGTTTCCTACGGTTTCGGCATTTTGTTTGTCGATGCCCTCAACAGTATCGAAATAGCGGGCTTCCAGCTTGGTTTCTGGTTTGCTCAACAAGGGTCCATCTATGTCTTTGTCGCACTGATTTTCGTCTATGTGTCAAAGATGAACAAACTGGACCGCGAGTTCGACGTTCACGAAGACGACGATTGACGCAGGATCTGGGGAGACAGACAAAATGGATCTTACTACCCTTACATATATCGTCGTTGGCTTGAGCTTCGCGCTGTATATCGGCATCGCGATCTGGGCCAAGGCGAGCACCACCGGCGAATTCTATGTCGCTGGCAAAGGTGTTAACCCGGTCGTCAACGGTATGGCGACCGCAGCAGACTGGATGTCTGCTGCTTCCTTCATCTCTATGGCTGGCCTCATTGCCTTCCTTGGCTATGGCGGCTCGGTTTACCTGATGGGCTGGACCGGCGGCTACTGCCTGCTGGCAATGCTTCTGGCACCTTACCTGCGCAAATACGGTAAGTTCACCGTGCCGGAATTCATCGGTGACCGCTATTATTCCAAAGCAGCCCGTATCGTTGCTGTTATCTGCCTGATCTTTATCTCGTTCACTTATGTGGCAGGCCAGATGCGCGGCGTTGGTATCGTGTTCTCGCGCTTCCTTGAAGTCGAAATCCTCACCGGCCTTATCGTTGGCATGGGCATCGTCTTCATCTACGCCGTTCTTGGCGGCATGAAGGGCATTACCTATACCCAGGTTGCTCAGTACTGCGTTCTGATTGTTGCCTATACCATTCCGGCGATCTTCATTGCCTTCCAGCTGACCGGCAATCCGCTGCCGCAGCTGGCATTCGGCTCGACCGTCAATGGTACCGGCGAATATATGCTTGAACGCCTCAATACCGTGGTTACGGAACTCGGCTTCCTCGAATATACCACCACCAACAAATCCACGATTGATGTCTTTGCTATCACCGCGGCTCTGATGGTTGGTACTGCCGGTCTTCCGCACGTTATCGTTCGCTTCTTCACCGTGCCGAAAGTGCGTGACGCACGTTCCTCGGCTGGTTGGGCTCTGGTCTTCATCGCGCTTCTTTACACCACTGCTCCGGCAGTTGGTGCAATGGCACGTCTGAACCTGACCGAAACCATCCAGACCGGCGAAGTTGGTGCCGAAGATGGCAACCTGTCCTTTGAAGAACGTCCAGACTGGATGAAGCGCTGGGAAGCTACCGGCCTTCTGAAGTTCGAAGACAAGAACGGTGATGGTCGCATCCAGTACTATAACGATGCGAACAAGGACTTTGCTGCCAAGGCCACTGAATATGGCTGGGCTGGTAACGAACTGACCGTTGACCGTGACATCATGGTTTTGGCCAACCCGGAAATTGCACAGCTTCCGAACTGGGTCATTGCACTGGTTGCAGCAGGCGGCATTGCTGCTGCGCTGTCGACCGCTGCCGGCCTGTTGCTTGTGATTTCCTCTGGTGTGTCGCATGACCTTCTCAAAGGTACTTTCACACCGGACATGACAGAAGGTCAGGAACTTATGGCCGGTCGTATCGCAGCAGCTGTTGCGATCCTGATCGCAGGCTATCTGGGGTACAACCCGCCAGGCTTTGTGGCACAGGTTGTGGCCTTTGCGTTCGGCCTTGCTGCGTCGTCTCTGTTCCCGGTAATCATCATGGGGATCTTCTCCAAGAAGGTTAACCGCGAAGGTGCGATTGCTGGCATGTTGACCGGCCTGATCTTCACCATGGGCTATATCCTTGCCTATAAAGGTGTGTTCTTTGATCCGATCATTGCCAATACGCCCGACAACTGGCTGTTCGGCATTTCGCCGGAAGGTATTGGTACCGTTGGTATGGTTCTGAACTTCATCGTTGCTTTCGCCGTGTCGAAAGTCACCGCTGAACCGCCAGAGCATATCCAGCACATGGTCGAAGATATCCGCGTTCCGAAAGGGGCCAGCGGCGCGGTTGACCACTAATCGGTCAATCGGTTTACCAAATCTGTTGCAGGCCCCCGGATCATTGATCCGGGGGCTTTTCTTTTTGCGCATTGTCAGGCAACAATGGCCGAGCGGAGGAAATAGGAATGAGCATCGAACTCGAAGAAATTGCTGAATTTTTAAAACAGCATCACCCTTTTGACCTGTTACCCGACGATGAAATCAATACCCTGCCCAAACGGCTGACGGCGCGTTATTTCCGGGCCGGAACCAAGGTCCTTTCCCCCGAACAGCAATGCCTTCACCTGTATATTATCCGAACGGGCGGCACAGAAACCCGCGATCCGGATGGACTGCTGCTTGCCCGCCTGTCCGAGGGCGAATGCTTTGGCGTGCGTGCGATGTTCCGTAACGGCAAGGCCGCCAACAATATCACGACGCTTGAAGACAGCCTGTGTTACCTGCTACCCGAGAAGGATTTTCACGATCTGGCCGGGAAATATCCCCAGTTTAACTACTTCTTTGCCCAGATGGGTGGGGAGCGGCTGCGCAGTGGTATGCAGCTGATTGAAAGCCGTGATGACGACCAGCTCAAACTGATGAGTGTCAGGGTTGCTGATCTGATTGCACGCAATCTGGTCAGTATCGACAAATCTGCGACCATTCTGGATGCAGGCAAACTGATGAGCAAGGAACGGGTTTCCTGCCTTCTGATCACCGAGGGTGACGCCGAAGTCGTCGGCATCATGACCGATCGCGACTTGCGAAACCGTGTCGTTGCACAAGGTCGAAGCTATGACGATCCGGTTACCGAAATCATGACCGCAAACCCGATATCCATTCACCCCGACGAATATGCATTTGATGCGCTTTTGACCATGACGCGTCACAATGTACGTCATCTGCCGGTGATGAAGGATGGCAAGGCTGTCGGCGTGATCACCACCAACAACCTGCTTGCCCGTCAGTCATTGTCGGCTGTCTATATGGCCGGGCGGATTGGCAAGCTGACCGATCCGGCGGATATGGCCAAGGTCATCAAACAGGTTCCTGAACTGCTCAGTCATCTGATCGAAGCCGGAGCAACATCACAAAATGCCGGACATATCGTAACCACCCTTTCGGATGCCGCGACGGTCCGTCTGTTGCAACTGGCCGAAGAAAGGCTTGGCCCGCCACCGGTTCCCTATGTCTGGATGGCAGGAGGATCACAAGGCCGTCAGGAACAAACAGCCCTGTCCGATCAGGATAACTGCCTGATCATTGATGATGCCTATGATCCGGAACAACACGGAGAATGGTTCAGGGCGCTGGCAGATTTTGTCTGTGATGGTCTCAACACGGTTGGTTATGTTTATTGCCCTGGCGATATGATGGCAAAAACCGACCAGTGGCGCCAACCCGTGCGTGTCTGGCAGCAATATTTCAACAAATGGATCGAACAGCCCGAACCCAAATCTCTGATGCTCTGTTCTGTGTGGTTCGACTTGCGCCCTATCCACGGCACCAAAAGCCTGTTTGACAATCTCCATCGCCTGATTGTCTCCAAGGCGCGCGACAACCGTATTTTCCAGGCCTATATGGTTGGCAATGCCCTGAGCCATCATGTGCCGCTTGGCTTCTTCAAGAACTTTGTGATGATCCGGGGCGGCGAACATGACAGCACCCTTGATCTGAAACATAACGGGGTTGTGCCGATTGTTGATCTGGCCCGTATTCACGCCCTGGCCAACGGGGTTGACGCGGTCAATACATTTGAACGACTTCATGCCGTCAAATCACTGCCCTCGATCAGCAAACAAGGGGCGTCGGATCTTCTTGATGCCTTTGAATTTATCAGCATCACGCGCCTGAAACATCAGGTACGGCAAATCCGGCGCGGGGATGCCCCGGACAACTTCCTGCATCCCGAAAGCCTGTCTGCCTTTGAACGCAGCCATCTGAAAGACGCCTTTTCGGTGATCAAGAACCTTCAAAATGCGCTCGAAAATGCCTTTGGCAAAAGCGGGACCTGATCAGTATGGGATTGCGTCAAAAAATCGTCGACAGTCGCCTTTACCGGGATTTCATCCAGCGCAAGGCAACGGGCCCCTTGCGGGCCTATTATGATATCCCGCCAGCGGATCCACATCGCCCGGTCGGTGAAACCGAGTTCATCGCCCTTGATCTGGAAACCACCGGTCTTGATCCCAAGCGCGACGAGATCGTCAGTCTGGGCTGGGTGATCATCCGGCAGCTTGGTGTTGATTTCTCAAGCTGTGAACATATTCTGGTCCGCCCGACGCAGGAACTTAGTGAAAGCTCGGTCGTGGTCCATCGCATATTTGATAGCGACGTCGCCAATGCACCCGATATCAAAACCGCACTTGAACATCTGTTACCCCAGATGGCAGGTCGGGTTCTGATATCCCATCACGCCCCGATTGAACTGGGTTTTCTGGGTCAGGCATGCAAACAGTGTTTTGGTGCCCCTTTGCAAATTCCGACGGTCGACACACTGGTTCTTGCCCTTCGCGATCTGCATCGCAGTGGACAGCCGATGAAATCTGGGGCACTGAAACTTGATAGCTTGCGGCGCAGCCACAACCTGCCACCGTTCCGCGCACATAACGCATTATCGGATGCGATTGCTGCATCGGGGCTGTTTCTGGCCCAGATTGCCAAGCGTGATCCAAAAGGTGAACTTGAGCTCAACCGGATACTGCGCTAATCGGATTACAGGGCATCAAAAGCCCAAACAAATATAACAGGGAACCGGGGGTCACGGCCGCATGTATGTCTTTATTTTCACAACGGTAGTTGTCGGCTTTGCTGCTGCCGGGGTAGTGATGCTGCTGTTCCGTCTTTGGGGCCGCAAAGCACCGAAATATGTCGTTCCCTTTGTCGCCGCCGTTGCGATGTTTGGCTATATGATCTGGGATGAATATAGCTGGTTTGATCGCTATGATGCGCGGCTTCCGCAAAATATCGACGTGATCCAGATCTTTACCGACGAAAACCCGTTTGCGCCCTGGACCCTGATTTCAGCGCCAATCAACCGGTTTACAGCCATTGATCGTGACAAGCTCGTACCCAATCCGGCAAATCCGGATGAAAGGCGCGTTACAACGCTGCTTCTGAAAAAGGGGGCTGAAACATTGGCGCTGACCCATCTGGTTGATTGCACCACTGGCAAGCGTGGCTACATCACGCCCGACAACAATCTTGATGATAACGGCTTTCCGACCGACATGAAGGAATGGTTCGACATGGATGCGGACGATCCGCTGCGCGCTGCTGTGTGCCGGTAAGCATACACTCACCAGTCTTGCTCTCTCCACAGCCCGCCATTGGCGGGCTGTTGTTGTTTGAGCTTGGCCAATGTTACGATCCGAAATTCCCTTCGTCTCGAAACTGCATGGCATCAATTACTTGACCTATCGTTATATCCATTAAAATATAGCGATAGGTCAACGCCACAAGGATCCCACCATGCGCCGCCTTGCCAGATATCTTGCCCTGTCTGTTTTCCTGTTCACCGCCATCAATGCTCATGCCGAAGACATCACTGTTTTTGCCGCTGCCAGCCTGACCAACGCCGTTACTGCCGCCGCAAAGGCCTATGAACAGCAATCCGGTGATCGCATCGAGATATCATTTGCCAGTTCATCAACCCTTGCCCGCCAGATTGCGGCCGGTGCACCAGCAGACATGTTCATCTCCGCCAATCAGAAATGGATGGACTGGTTATCTGAGCAGGACATGATCGAAGCTGACACCCGCAACAATATGGTCGCCAACGGACTTGTCGTGATTGCCCCCAACGACAGTGCCATTAACGCCATTTCATTGACCAAAGATACCGACATCACAGCACTTCTGGGTAATGATGATCGCATCGCAGTCGGCGATCCGGACCACGTTCCAGCCGGTATCTATGCCCAACAGGCGCTGAGTTATCTCGGCCAATGGGAAACGCTTGCCCCCCGTCTTGCCCGTGCCGACAATGTGCGCGCAGCACTTGCGCTGGTCGAACGCGGTGAGGCCCCGCTTGGCATCGTCTATCGTACGGATGCCGCGATTACACCGGGTGTCAAAATCGTTGGCACGTTCCCTGATGACAGCCATCCGCCAATCACCTATCCAGTCGCCCTGATCAAGGATGCCGGTAACGACAGCAATGCCAATTTCCTTGCCTGGCTTTTGGGGGATGACGCAGGCAAGATTTTTACCGATTATGGATTTGATCAGATACAGGCAACCAATACAGGCACAGCAAAGTAATGATCAGTTTGACGCCAGCAGAGATCGAAGCCCTGTTGCTGAGTTTGCGCATTTCGGGCGTCGCTGTTGCCTGTGCCCTGCCCTTTGCCATTCTGGTCGCAACCGCATTGGCACTTGGGCGGTTTCCCGGACGCTTCATTCTTGATGCCATAGTGCATCTGCCGCTGATCTTGCCGCCGGTCGTGATGGGCTATTTGCTACTGATCGGCTTTGGCACCCGCGCCCCGCTTGGCGCTTGGCTTTATGAAACCTTTGACATTCGCTTTGTCTTTAGCTGGACGGGGGCGGCACTGGCGTCAGCCATTGTCAGCTTCCCGTTTCAGGTCCGCGCCATCCGGCTCAGTCTTGAAAACGTCAATAGCGGCTTGTATCAGGCGGCTGAAACGCTTGGCGCCGGGCCGATTGACCGGTTCTTTTCGCTAACCTTGCCCTTGGCTTTGCCCGGTATCATTGCCGGTGCGATTACTGCCTTTGCTGCAAGTCTTGGGGAATTCGGGGCCATCATTACCTTTGTTTCGAACATTCCGGGTGAAACGCGGACATTACCCCTTGCGATCTATACCGCAATCCAGACCCCCGGCGGCGAACTTGCCGCAGCACGACTTGCCGCACTCTCCATCGGGCTTGCCTTTGGCGGACTGCTCCTGTCCGAGATTGCCATGCGCCATATCCGCAAAAGGGCCACGGCATGAGCATCCATCTTTCGATCCGACACAAGATTGGCAAGCTTGACCTTGATGCGGATTTCCACATCAAGGAACCCGGTATCACGGCCCTGTTCGGCCCGTCAGGAAGTGGCAAAACCAGTCTGATCAATATCATCGCCGGACTGGAACGCCCCGACACGGGGCGCATAGAGATAAGCGAACATGTTGTTTTCGATCATGCCCGGCAAATCAACCTGCCTGCACGACACCGGCGCGTTGGTTATGTGTTTCAGGATGCCCGCCTGTTTCCCCACAAGACCGTCAGCGAAAACCTTTATTTCGGGGCACGTCGGAATGCCGACAAACTGAACCGCGAAGAACAGACTGCCATTCTTGAGATGCTCGGCATTTCTCCCTTGATGGGACGCCGTCCCGCGGCCCTTTCCGGTGGTGAAAAGCAGCGTGTGGCACTTGGCCGCGCCTTGCTTGCAAACCCCGATATCCTGCTTCTGGATGAGCCGTTATCGGCCCTTGATCACGCCCGCAAACAGGAAATCCTTCCCTATTTCGAGTGGCTGCGTGACCACCGCAGAATCCCGATCCTGTATGTCACCCATGCGATCGACGAAGTCGCCCGCCTTGCCGACCATTTGGTGGTGATTGATCAGGGCAAAACACTGGCCAGCGGTTCGGTGTTTGACATGCTGGGCCGTAGCGACCTGCCCCCGCTTGCCGGACAGTTCGACGCCGGAACGGTTCTGCCTGCCCGGATCGTCAGCCGCGATCCCAAGGCCGAGGTAAGCTTCCTTGAATGCGCCGGACAGCGCATTGTCGTCCCGTATCTTGGACGCCCGGCCAGCCATCAGGTCCGCCTGCATATCCGCGCCCGTGATGTCATGATTGCGCGGACGGCACCATCGGGAATCAGTGCCAATAACATTATCCCGGTGACCATTACCGACATCAGTGATCTGGACGGGGATACGGTCGATATCAGCCTGTGCTTTGGCCATGATGCCGATGCATCACTTTTCGCCGCCACCAGCGGACGACCGACCTTGCATGCGCGTATCACGCGATGGTCTGCCGGACGGCTCAATCTTGAACGTCATCAAAAGGTCTTTGCGGTGATAAAATCTGTGACAGTGGATGGTCAGCTGTCTGACCATTCGCTTTGACAGAATTCCGGCCACACTCCCCAATCCGTCAGTCAGCTTGGGGTTTCTCTGCCAATGACGCAGCCAGTTGATCCAGTTCGTCCTTGATGGCGTCCTGCACCTTGTCACGGGCTGTTTGATAAATCTCGATGATCCGGATACCGGTTGGCGTCAGGGTCGCGCCACCATGCGCACGTCCGCCGATACTGGTTTCGATTACAGGCTCGCTGAAACACTTGTTTAGCTCGTCAATCAGCAGCCATGCCCGGCGATAGGACATCCCCATCGACCGTGCTGCGGCCGAAATCGAACGGTGCTCTTCGACCGCGCGCAACAGATCGACCTTGCCATAGCCAAGGCGGACTGCGCCGGGCAGTTCAATTTTCAGTCGGACTTTAAGATCATCACCAGTCATCGCAACACAATATCCCGACCGGCATTTGACCACCAAGATCAAAGATAGTCATGCGCCGCGCCAAATGATGAATATGTGTCGTCAGGCAACCGGCGTGATCAGTTCAGCACGCTCATCCCAGGCGTTGAGATTATCGACAACAAGCTGTGCCATTGCGTCGCGTGTTTCAACCGTGCCGCTGGCGTGATGCGGATAGAGGACAACATTATCAAGCGCGGCAAAGGCGCGGTCCATATGCGGTTCGTTGTAAAACACATCCAAACCCGCCCCTGCGATCACATTATTCTGCAAGGCGTCTATCAGTGCCGGCTCATCGACAACCGAACCGCGTGCAATATTAATTACAAAGCCATCTGCCCCCAATGCAGACAGAACATCGGCATTGATGATGCCCTGTGTCGCAGCCCCGCCCGGGCAGGACAGCATCAGAATATCTGCCCAACGCGCCAGTTCGACAAGATCGTCAAAGAACTGGTAATCGACCGGCTTGGGGTTGCGGCCAAAATAACCGATCTCAAGCCCGCTTGGTTCTGCCCGCGATGCAATCGCCTGCCCGATCCGACCAAGCCCGACGATGCCGAGCTTCTTACCCCGCACAGACCGGGTTAGTGCCATCGGCCCGTTGGCAGACCATTTGCCACTGCGTGCCCAGTCATCACCCTTCACCAGATTGCGCAAAGCCGCATGCATCAGCATGATTGCAGTATCGGCCACATCATCGGTCAGGATATCGGGGGTGGTTGAAACCCGAATACCGCGCGCACGGCAGGCTTCAAGATCAATCAGATCATGTCCAACACCGAAACTTGTGATGACTTCGAGATTGGGAAGCCGGTCCATCAATTCGACAGACAATCCAAACCGCGCCGAAGTCACCACCGCCGAGATCTTGTCCCCCGTCTCATTCAGAAAAGCCTCGGTATCTTTGATCAGATCAAAACGATGCAGATCATACCGCCCGGCAAGCAGGGCGGTATAGGCCGGACGAATGTCGGTGATAGCAAGCACGGATCGGATCATGGTCAGGCTTTCGTTGGGGCAACCAGAGTTCGAAGCTATCCAAATCAGCCTTGTGAAACAAGTTGATAAGGAAAACAACAGCACCCCGAAAATGCGTTTAACAATTCTCTCTTAACAAGAAAGTTAACGCCATCTGATATCCGCCATGACGCGACAGGTTTCTGGCATCCTGATGAAAAGAAGGTTTTCACCTATGGCCATCCTGCACCTTTACGAGTTTGCGAAAGCCCCGACGACCATAGATCAAACATAAAGAAGCCCGACCACCGGACGAAACGGGTGATCGGGCGAGGAATAAGGGAAACTTTTATTGTGGTTTCTTGGGGAGGTTAACCTTGCTGGCGCACGGCATCGGCGATTGCCTTGCCGCAGGTTACGGTATTTGCCGTACCGCCAAGGTCGCCGGTGCGCAGTTCCTTGGACAACAGAACCTGTTCAATTGCCCGCATGATCCCGTCATGGGCATCGGTATGACCAAGATGATCAAGCATCATTGCCCCGGACCAGATCTGGCCAATCGGGTTGGCAATGCCTTTGCCCGCAATATCCGGTGCCGAACCATGGACCGGCTCGAACAGGGACGGAAATTTGCGTTCCGGATTGATATTGCCCGACGGGGCGATACCAATCGTTCCGGTACAAGCCGGACCAAGGTCAGACAGGATATCGCCAAACAGGTTGGACGCGACAACAACGTCAAAGCGATCCGGATTCATGACAAACTGGGCGGTCAGAATATCGATATGATATTTGTCCCAGCTTACATCTGGATAGGACTTTGCCGTTTCGATAACGCGCTCGTCCCAATATGGCATGGTGATCGAAATGCCATTGGACTTGGTCGCCGATGTCAAATGCTTGCGCGGGCGTTTCTGGGCCAGTTCGAACGCGTATTTCAGTATGCGATCAACACCGACACGCGACATGACGGTTTCCTGAATGACAATCTCGCGATCTGTCCCCGGATACATTTTCCCGCCGACCGAAGAATATTCACCTTCGGTGTTTTCGCGAACCACATAGAAATCAATATCACCCGGCTTGCGACCGGCAAGTGGTGAAGGCACACCGGGCATCAATTTGGCCGGACGCAAATTGACATACTGATCAAAATCACGCCGGAACTGGATTAGCGACCCCCACAGTGAAATGTGATCGGGAACCGTATCAGGCCAGCCCACTGCACCAAAGAAGATGGCGTCATGATTGCCAATCTGACTTTTCCAGTCATCAGGCATCATCTGGCCATGTTTAAGATAATAGTCACAGGATCCGAATTCGAACGTATCAAATGTCAGATCAATCCCGTAGACCTCGGCAGCGGCTTCAAGAACGCGCACGCCTTCGGGCATGACTTCCGTGCCGATACCGTCACCGGCAATCACCGCGATCTTATGTTTGTTACCAGCCATTTGAACTTTTCCTCCTCTGAATATCGTCAGGTCGTCGGCACGCTTTGACAGGTGGAAACCGGCCTTATTCGTTGGGGCTACCCTGCTGCGCAGTTGTCACCACATCCGAACCTGCGATGTTTTTCCGAACAATATGTGCAGTGTAGATTTTTTAATTATTCAGTATAATTTCTGATTATTTATTTCATTCTGTCGCACAGGTTAATAATGTCATCAGATAGTGATCTCGGGTTTTTCGTCCTTCTGGTTCGCAAGGGAAGCCTGAGTGCCGCAGCCCAGGAGCTTAATCTGTCTCCGCCTGCTGTCAGCAAACGGCTGGCAAAGCTTGAAGACCGGCTGGGCGTGCGATTGCTGAACCGCACGACACGACGGATCAGCATGACCAGCGAGGGCGAAGCCTATTATCAAAGCGCCATCCGGATCATGCACGACATCGAGGAACTCGAAGAACGGGTTTCGCATGCAAGCGAAAACCCCAGCGGTCTTTTGCGCATCAATGCCACTTTCGGCTTTGGTCGCAAATATGTCGCCCCGGCAATCGCCGAGTTTTCCCACCTGTACCCCAATGTCGAAGTACAGCTTCTTTTGACGGACGCCCCGATGAATATGGTCGAAGAAGGCATTGATCTTGGCATCCGTATCGGTGGCTTGCCCAATTCACGTATCCGGGCCCGCAAGCTTCTGGATAACCGGCGTTTTCTATGTGCGGCACCGGCCTATATCGAAAAGCACGGCATGCCGCGCAATCTGACCGATCTGATCAACCATAATTGCATCATCCTGCGTCAGGACAATGATGTTTATGATGTCTGGAAATTACAGCGTGGTCAGCATTCCGAAACCGTCAAGGTTCACGGCACACTCAGCAGCAATGATGGCGAGATCGCGCTTGGCTGGGTGATGGACGGGCTGGGCATCATGCTGCGTTCCGAATGGGATATTGCGCGTCACGTCAATGCCGGTCGCCTGCAACTGGTCTTGCCGCACTATGCTCATGTCGATGCCGATATTTACGCGGTCTATCCGGAACGTCATAACCTGTCGGCAAAGGTCCGTATTTTCATCGACTTCCTGCACCGGAACTTGCGCAGGAATGCGACAGCATCCATTCAATAGATGTGACGCCAAATGGCGGATACCGAACAAAAAACGGGCACCGGCAGACGAAGCTGACGATGCCCGGAGAGTGGGAAGAATGAAAAATCCGACGATTACTTGCTGAGATCCTCAAATAAGCGGGCGACGGCTTCTGCTCCCGGGTCGATGTGACCTTCCAGCTGTTGGGCATTGATATAGGACGCACGCCCTGCCTTGGCCTTCACGATGGTCGAGGTATGAACAGCCCCTTTGCGCGCAGCATCGGCCGCAGCCCCCATGCCCTTGGCCTCAAGTGCATCGAGGGCAGGTTTCAGGGCATCGACCATGGTGCGATCCCCCAATTGCGCACCGCCGATTTGCTGCATGCGTTCCAACCCGTCCTTCAGGGCTGATACCATCGAACGGCCGCTTGATGCCGCATCACCGGCAGCGGTAAAGAAAATCGCCAGAAGTACGCCCGATGATCCGCCCATTGTCTGGCTCAACTCCTGCCCGATGGCGCGCAGAAGCTGGGTGTGATCTGCCAGCGGCAAACGATCCAGCGCCCCCATCAGAGCCCTCGCCGCACCGGCCAATGTCGATCCGGTATCGCCATCCCCGGATTTGGCATCAAGAGCATTCAGATCGCTTTCTGCATCAATCAGCACGTGACAGCATTGAGTCAGAAACGCTGCTGTCTGGCGATGTTCCGACGGGATCGGCTGGATCGGCGTAAGACCATCAGGCAGTTCGACAACACTCACCGGCTTGATCGGATGGCATCCGGGCCAGGCCGCAGGCGCGCAGGGGGCAGAAAGCCACGCATGATCCTCGGCACTCAGCGGATAGACCGAAACCGAAAAACCGCGCATATCAAGTGACGTCATCATTGCCGCCGGACCCACAATGAATTTCAGGTTCTTGGCAATGGACGAATTGGCCAGATCATTGGCAAGGATCGCCATTTCAAGCACCGAAGTTCCGCCAAGATTATTGAGCAACACCACATGCGGCTTGTTTTCCACCACTGCCGCAAGTTTCGCCGTGACGGCCGCCATAGCCTGTTCGGCATTGTGATAATCAATCTGCTGAACACCCGCCTCGCCGTGAATGCCAAGACCAAGTTCGGCCTTACCGGCCTCGATCCGGTTTTCCTTGGGAGACCCCGGCACCGTACATGTATCAAGCGACATACCGATCGACTTTGTTCCGGCAATAACCCGCTCCGCAGCTGCGGTTACATCCTCAAGGGATGCACCACTTTCGGCCATCGCACCGGCGATCTTGTGCACGAACAATGTGCCCGCAACGCCGCGCGGCTGTGGAAGATCGGGCAAGGCAATATCATCATCGACAATGACAATATTGACCTTAAGCCCAAAGGCCCGCGCCCGTTCAGCCGCTAGACCAAAATTAAGCCGGTCACCGGTATAGTTTTTGACAATCAACAGACATCCGGCCGGGCCCGTTACTGACAGAATACCGGCAAGGACGGCGTCAACGGACGGGGATGCAAATACATCACCGCACACAGCAGCTGTCAGCATACCCGCACCGACAAAACCGGCATGGGCGGGTTCATGACCGGAACCACCCCCTGAAACCAGTGCGACCTTGGACTTGTCCCAGTCATTGCGCACCACCACGCGAATATGCGGATAGCCGTCAATTCGGGCCAGTCTGCCACCTGATGCCTTGATTACACCGTCGATGGCCTCGGTTACGATTGCGTCTTTATTGTTTATGAATTGGGCCATATTGAACTCCTTCAGGCCACCCGAGCGCCGTCGGCGCCGAAGTAGAATGGTTTGCTCGGACGAATTTTAACGATGTCACCGTTTTTAAGTTCGGTATGCGCATCTGTGACCGTAATCAGGTCATGCGACTTGAATGTCAGATGAAGCCGGGTCTGATCCCCCAGATGCTCCACCCTTTGAACAAAGCTGTCCTCACCCTCGCCCTGAATGATCTGTTCGGGGCGCAGGCCGATATTGACGGCGCCGCTGGGCGCACCGGCAAAAACGTCAGCTGGCAGAACGTTGATGCGCGGCTGGCCAAGACGACTGGCCGCATAGATGCTGACCGGGTCTTCATAAATCTCGCGCGGGGAGCCGAACTGCACCAGCCGCCCGTGATCTAGCACCCCGACATGGGTTGCCATGGTCATGGCTTCGATCTGATCGTGAGTAACATAAAGCAATGTTGCCCCTGAATCCGCCTGAATGGATTTAAGCTCCACCCTGAGGTCCGCACGCAATTTCGCATCCAGAGAACTCAGTGGTTCATCCATCAGATAGACCGAAGGTTTACGGACCAGTGCACGACCGATTGAGACGCGCTGCATTTCACCACCTGAAAGCTCGGTCGCCTTATTATCAAGCTTGTGCCTGATCTGAAGGATGTCGGCGATTTCATTGACCTTGCGCCTGATCTGATCTTGCGGGGTTTTCAGGATCGGGGATTTCAGCGGGAATTCCAGATTTTCACGCACCGTCATATGCGGATATAGCGAATATTGCTGGAACACCATGGCGACATCGCGCTGGGCGGGTGTCAGCCCGGTCATGTCACGCCCGCCGATCATGATGTGGCCGGCATCAGGTACATCAAGCCCCGACACCATTCGAAGTGTCGTTGTCTTGCCCGCCCCGGTGGGCCCAAGAAGAACCACAAACGACCCGTCGGGAATTGTCATTGTGACATTATCAAGTGCCACATCAGCACCAAAACGCTTGGTGACACCGCTTAAACTTACCTCAGCCATGACGAAGTACTCCTTCGTTTCCTTCTGATCGCAATGCTCGTCCCTGCCGGGCGTCAAACAAGGTGATCGTTCTTGGATCAAACCCAAGGCCTATCAATTGTCCGTCATTGACAACTTCATGACTTGCGACCCGTGCCTTGAGCAGCCCGTTGGGCGTATCAAAAGTCACGATCTGGGTGGTTCCAAGATATTCGGTTGCGATCACGCGCCCCCGATATTCCGCCGTGTCATCAAACTTCACATGTTCTGGCCGGATACCAAATGTCAGTTTGCCATTGGCACCTTCGCGACTTGCGGGCACCTGGATGGCAACATCATTAAGCCGGACTTCCGTACCACCGGTGCCAATCATCCCCTCGAACTCAAGAAAATTCATCGGAGGCGATCCGATAAACTGGGCGACAAACTTGGTTGCGGGCCAGTCATAAATGTCCTGAGGAACACCAAACTGCTCAACAACACCGTGATTCATCACGACAATCTTGTCGCCCATCTGCATCGCTTCGAGCTGGTCATGGGTGACATACACGGTGGTCGCCCCCATCCGGTCATGCAAGGCACGCAGCTCTTCTGCCATATGTTCACGGAACTCGGCGTCAAGCGCCCCAAGCGGTTCATCCATAAAGAATGCTTTGGGATCACGCACAATCGCACGCCCCAGCGCCACACGTTGACGGTCACCGCCCGAAAGACCGCCCACTGGACGATCAAGGATGTCGTTGATGCCAAGAATTTCGGCGACCTCGCCGACTTTCTTGTTCACATCCGCAGACTTCATTCCCTGACTTTTAAGCGGATAGCTGATATTGCCCCGTACATTCATGTGCGGATAAAGTGCGAACATCTGAAAGACAAAGGCAATATCACGCTGACTTGCCGGTTTCTGACCGACTTCCTCGCCATCGATATAGATCTGTCCGCTTGTCGGCAGCTCAAGCCCGGCCATCATACGAAGCGTTGTGGTCTTGCCACAGCCTGACGGACCAAGAAGCATAAAGAATTCGCCATCTTCAATGGTGAAACTCGAAGACTGAACCGCAGTAAATGCCCCGAATTCCTTGCGCACGTTTTCAATTCTAATCTGTGCCATGGGTCACTCCGGGAAGTGGCTGACGACGATGAACATTACAGTTCCCGTCAGCGTGATAATGAAAGAATAGGTATATAGCGTGATCGCAACAGGCTGCATCAGCATGATCACGCCGAGTGCGATCAAAACCGATGCCACCATTTCCCAGGGCCCGCGGCGCAATCTAAATAATCCGTTGATGAAATCATTCATTTGCGTACCGCTCCGAAGGTGATCCCGCGCAACAGATGTTTACGCAGCAAAATGGTAAAGACCATGACCGGCACAAGGAAGATGGTGGCCCCCGCCGCCACAGCGGGCCAATCCTTGCCGCCAACACCAATGATTGTTGGAATAAAGGGAGGCGCGGTCTGTGCTGTGCCTGAGGTCAGAAGAACAGCAAAGGCATATTCGTTCCAGGCAAAGATCAGACAGAAAATTGCCGTTGATGCGATACCGGTTGCCGCCTGTGGCAACACCACCTTGTAGAAGGCCTGAAACCGGGTATAGCCATCAATCAGCGCTGCTTCTTCGTATTCGATGGGGATTTCGTCAATGAAGCCCTTCAACAACCACACCGACAATGAAAGGTTCACCCCGGTATAAAGCAGGATCATGCCCAGATGGGTGTCATTCAGACCAAGGTTCCTGAACATCAGAAAGATCGGAATAGCGACTGCAATTGGCGGCATCATGCGGGTCGACAGGATAAAGAACAGAAGATCATCCTTGAGCGGCACCCGGAACCGGCTGAACGCATAGGCCGCAGCCGTCCCGAGGATCATGCAAAGTGCAGTAGAGCCAAATCCGATGATGACGGAGTTCAGAAACCGTTCGCCATAGCGCGACGGACCACTAATGACAGTCCCCTGATCACGCGCAATCTGTTCGTACCAGTTTTTTGGTTCGCCCTGCGCTTCAAGCATGTCGGGCGTTGCACGGGTCCGCTCGGTAAAGAGGTTCACATAGCCTTCCAGTGATGGCTCGAACACAACTTTGGGCGGATAGGCAATGGAATCAGCGGGGGATTTGAACCCGGTCGCAATGATCCAGAGTAACGGGGCGATCGTGATCAAGGCATAGCCGACAACAAGCACCCCGGCGAACCACTTGGTTCCCTTGTTTGGTTCTGTAACAGAAAAACTCATCTTTCTTTTACCTTGTTCAGCGCTTTGACATAGATCGACGCAAGGCCAAACACGGTCACAAACAGGATCACGGCATAGGCCGACGAATATCCCGTGCGCCATTTTTCAAAGGCTTCGCGTTTCAGATCAATTGAGGTCAAGGTTGTCGTATTGCCCGGTCCGCCACCAGTCAGCTGCACCACAAGATCAAACATCTTGAAGTTCTCAATCCCGCGGAACAGGACTGCCAGCATCAGGAATGGCAATACCATCGGAATGGTAATGGTCCAGAACTGACGCCATTTCGAGGCACGGTCGCATTCGGCGGCTTCATAGATGCTGTTGGGGATGGATCGAAGACCGGCAAGACAGATCAGCATCACAAACGGTGTCCACATCCATGTATCGGCAATAATGATCGCCCAAGGGGCAAGATCGACATCCCCGATCATGGAAAAGCTTGCCGGGTCGGCACCGCTAAAGAAGGCGATGACATAGTTGAACAGGCCAATTTGCGGCTGATACAGGAATGTCCAGAAATTGCCGACAACCGCGGGCGACAGCATCATCGGGAAGACGATGATCGTCGTCCAAAGGTCATTCCCCCTGAATTTCTTGTTGATCAGAAATGCCAGCATGAAGCCGATCAGGACCTGCAAGACGATGGTCCAGATCAGGAAATGCGCTGTTGCCTGCATCGTGTGCCAGATGTCGCTGTCCGTCAGGATACGTTCATAGTTGCGCAGACCAACCCATTCGACAGCTCGATTGGGGCGGTTCACCCGGCTGTTAGTAAAACTGAGCCATACGGTCCAGATCAGCGGAAAGATATTGATCGCCAGCAAAAGGAAAATCGTCGGCGCGACGAATATCCAGGCAATGCTTCGATCTGACAGGCCACGAATATGGCGCGCCACGCTGTCTGGCGTTGCCTTGGCGATCTTCTCGATCGGAATATTGTTCATTATTGATGCCCTTAGCCGCGTGGTTATCCCACACAGTCTCTACTTGGTCGCAGGATTGGTCCCGGCGTGATCACGCCGCGCCGGGACCGGTCCAGATCCAATCGCCCGGAAAACCGGGACTTAGAGCTTGCCTTCGTCTTCAAAGACTTCGGTCCAGTCCTTGACCAGACCGTCAAGCGCTTCCTTGGCCGTGCCCTCGCCGGCAACGACATAGTTGTGGACGCGCTCCTGCATTGACAAAAGCAGATCGGCATAGGCAGGTTCAGCCCAGAAATCCTTCACGATCGCCATGCTATCAAGGAAGGTCTGCGCATAGGGCTGGCTGCTTGCAAATCCAGGGTCCTCGACCACAGCACGCAGGGCAGAATAGCCACCAAGTTCCCACCAGCGCGCCTGAATTTCAGGCTGGGCGAACCATTTGATATATTCAAGTGCGGCATCCTGCTTGTCGGAATAAGCAACGACAGAAATCCCCTGACCGCCAAGCTGGGCGAACTGACCTGCCGGTCCTGCAGGGTTGGGAAAATAGCCGGACTTGCCATGGCCCACATTCGGGTCGGCCTCGACGCCCGGCCAGATGAAGGCGAAGTTCATCTGAAGAGCAACCTGACCTGATTTATAAGCATCGATATCTTCGCTCATATACCAGTTCGACGATCCCGGAGGGGTCGCGGTGTCATAGAGGTCCTTGTAATATTCAAGACCGGCAACCGCACCGTCGGAATTCACAAAGCCGTCAAGGTCATAGGGCTTGTTGGGGTTTTCGTACTGGAAACCGTAGTTATAAAGGGCGTTGGTGACGCCCATTGTGATCCCTTCCGAACCGCGTTCGGTATAGATCGCGGCACCGTAAACGGTGGTGCCATCAATTTCGCGCCCCTGGAAGAACTGCGCAATGTCCTTAAGCTCTTCAAGGGTTACCGGAACACCAAGGTCACGACCGTACTTGGCCTTGAACTCTTTCTGGATTTCCGGACGCTCGAACCAGTCCTTGCGATAGGTCCAGCCAACCACATCACCAAAGGCCGGAAGCGCATAGTAGTTCGGGGTATTTTTCGGCCATTCGGCGTAACCGGTAACTGTGGCCGGAATAAAATCGGCCATGTCGATATTGTTGGCGGCAAAGAAGTCATTAAGTTTGACGTAGTGACCGTTTTCGGCGCCACCGCCAATCCACTGGCTATCCCCGATCATCAGATCACACAGCTTGCCGCCGGAATTAAGCTCGTTGAGCATGCGATCCGCAAACGACGTCCAAGGCACGAATTCGAAATGCATGGTATTGCCGCTTTTGGCTTCGAAGTCTTTGGACAACTCGACCAAGGCGTTTGCAGGATCCCACGCCGCCCAGCACAGGGTCAGATCTTCTGCCGATGCTACACCCGGTAGCGAACCGGCAACGATTGCCGTTGCGGCAAGCGTCTTCAAACCTACTGATTTCATTTTATTTTTCCTCCCGTTGGAATGTCGCGGCTTTTTAGCGACTAACGCACTTCTACCACAAGTTTTTGAGGTACGCACCTCAAAATGAGCATTTTTTGAGTTACGCACCTCAAATTTCTTGCGGAGACGTGCTCAATGGTTGAGGGTAAGATAAGAAAAACAGAGCGATTTGGGCCTGCAAAATAAATGAGACCAACAACTAAAGACCTCGCCAAAGCGGCCGGTGTGAGCCTTGCAACCATTGATCGCGTACTCAATGGTCGATCCGGCGTTCGGCAAAAGACGATCGATGCCGTTAACGAAGCAATTGCGCGTATTGGTTTCGAACGCAATCAGGTCGCTGCAACGCTGGCCCGCCAAAAGGGATATCGCTTCGGCTTTGTCGTTCCGCGCTCTGGCGACGAATTTCTTGATGTGATTCTCAAGCATATTTCCGAATTTGATCAAGCCAGTCGCGCCGAAATGATCCAGACCAAAATTGTGCGCATAGATGAACACGATCCGCACCGTGCTGCCAAAACCCTGTCGCGCCTGTCTGCTGATGATTATGATGGCATTGCGATCATGGCGCCTGAAACCCCGCAGATTCGTGACGCCCTGCATCGTATGCGTGAACGCGGGATCGAGACCGTCGCAATCATTTCCAATCAACAGGAAGAAGACAGCCAGTCATTCGTCGGAATTGATAACGTTGCCGCCGGGGCAACGGCAGGTCGACTGATGGCCCGCTTCCTCGGCAATGTCAGCGGATCAATTCTGGTGCTGGCCGAGACCATGCAGGCACGTGACAGCCTCGAGCGTCGACTGGGCTTTGATCGCGTGTTGACGCCGAACTATCCGCATCTTCACGCCTTGCCTACACTTGAAACACACGGCTATCAGGAGCGGACAGGCGTTGTTCTGAAGAACGCTTTTGCCGCCCATGATGATATTGTCGGGCTTTACATCATGGGATCGGAAGCCCGCGTTGCAATCGATTTTGCCCAACAACTGCGTGGGGGCAGCAATCTGATCACCATTGCTCATGAACGCACCCCCTCGACCGAACAGGCATTGCGTGACAACAGACTGGATGCTCTGATCAATCAAGACCCGGGACATATCGTTCGCAGCGCTGTTAGGACCTTGCGGGCCAAATGCGAAAATCGCGAAACCCTCGCATCACAGGAACGCATTCGTGTAGAAATCCTGCTTGCCGAAAACCTCTAGTCCGATGGCCGCCCTGCTTCCGATCACCACTCAATAGCACTCTGTGCCGGTGAGCACACCGGCACAGAGAACACTTGGTGATGCGAACAAATTGCTTGAAACCGGCTGGTAAGACCCAAAAAAAACAAAAAAAGCGCGGCATCCTTGCGGGCCGCGCTTTTTTTATTTGTCATACAATTAGGATCAGTCGTCGTTCACGCAGACCTGACGCTGGGTCCCCAGACCATCAATGCCGAGTTCAACCACGTCTCCGGCCTTCAGATAGCGCGGCGGGGTGAAGCCAAGACCAACACCCGGGGGCGTACCGGTCGAAATGATATCGCCCGGATGCAGGGTGAAGAACTGTGACAGATAGGAAATCAGGTGTGGCACACGATAGACCATGGTCGCGCTCGAGCCATCCTGAACGCGTTCGCCATTCACTTCCAGCCACATGCCAAGATTGTCGAAATCGCCCACTTCATCCGGCGTCACGAGCCACGGACCGGTCGGACCGAAATTGTCTGATGATTTGCCCTTGGACCACTGACCGGCACGCTCGATCTGATAGGCGCGTTCGGAAACATCGTTGATCAGGCAGAAACCGGCAACGTGATCAAGTGCATCTGCTTCGGAAACATACTTGGCCTTTTTGCCGATCACGAAGCCAAGTTCGACTTCCCAGTCGGTCTTTTCCGAGCCACGCGGAATGATGATCGGATCGTTCGGGCCGCAAATTGCCGAGGTATATTTGGCAAAGATGACCGGCTCTGGCGGCACTTCCAGACCCGATTCTGCGGCGTGGTCGGCATAATTCAGACCGATGCAGATGAATTTCCCGGTCTGGCCAACACAGGCACCAAGGCGCTGTCCGCCTTCAACCAGCGGCAGACTTTCCGGATCGATTGACTTCAGATCATCAAGGCGGGTCAGAACGTCGCCTGCGATATCATCGACATGGGCCGAAAGGTCGCGCAGATTGCCGTTGGCATCAACCAGTGCGGGTTTTTCTGCACCGCGTTCTCCGTAACGTGCGAACTTCATATTTCGTCCAATCCTTTGTTCAAATTCCGATCAGGCGGTCCAGCCACCATCAACAACATGCCCGGCCCCTGCAACCGAGGCGATATTGATAATTGATCCCTCACCTTTTTCAAGCATTCCCGGCTGGACCGTACGGATCATTCGGAACTGGGATTTGACATTTATTTCAAAGGCCAAAGCCCATTCTTACTCCGTGACTTCAAGGATTGTCCCGTTGTCAGCAATCCCTGCACAGTTAACAGGCCATCGACAGCACCAATATCGTCAATCAACGCCGTAATGGCATTCTTGTTGGTCACATCAAATCTGTGGACCTCAATACCGTCAAGAGCCCCCAGCTCCGCAAGCGCTTCGGACCGAGAATTCCGACCGCAGGATCATTGAAAGACAAGTGTATTGTTCGCCCCACCGGGCGAGGAGGCCTATGCTGGCTGAAGTCGCATCTCGAACCTCCAGTCCGGTAAGAGAGTTCACATAACCTGATCAGCCAGAACTTGATGCCATCCAACAGGAAAGAACGAACCGGGCCTGATGCCTGAAACCAGGCCCGGTTATAATTTCATAACCCCATTTCACAGGACAGAAGCTGTTTTCCTATTTCGACAGTTTTTCAGTAATTTGACGAAACAGCTCCAGGTTTTCCTCGTCATGACCGACAGGATCAGGAGTGTGGCTTGCCTTGACGATCACCAGATTGTTTTCCGGGTCGACATAGATGAACTGGTGGAACAAACCGATCGCGGAATATGCATCTGATCCAGGAATCGTCCACCACTGGTACTGGTAACCAAAGGGTTCACCCTCAGCAGTTGGCTCAAACCCTTCGTCGGGGATCGTAGCTTCGTCAACCCAGTCGGCGGGAACAATCTGTTTGCCGTTTGCCTGCCCCTTGTTCAGGAACATCAGGCCAAACCGTGCATGATCACGCGCCGTAGCGTTAAGCCCGGCACCAAAAAACTCGCGCCCGACATCTTCCGGACCATCCATGACCCAATAAGCGTCATTCTCCATACCCGCCGGTTTCCACAACTTTTCCGACATATATTCGGCACCGGTCTTGCCAACAGCGCGTTCAAGAACACATCCCAAAACACTGGTATCAAGTGTGGCGTAATTGAACACCTCGCCGGGCTTGTTCTGACTTGCCACAGAGTCATTGGCTGCGTAGTCGCACCAGCGGTATTTGTAGGCGACCAGAGAATTGTCATGAACCTGGGTTAACTGGGTATCGCTGCCAAACTGATAGATTTCCTGCCATTCCACGCCAGAGCGCATATGCAGAAGGTTGCGGATCGTCGGACCGTCATAGCCAGACCCCGCCATTTCGGGCAGATAATCAGTAACCTTGTCATCCAGACTTTTGATGAAACCATCGTCAAGAGCCAAGCCGATCAACGTCGAAACATAAGACTTCGCCACGGAAAAGGTCATGAAGCGCGTGTTGGCATCACTGCCGTTTCGGTAGCTTTCATGGACAATTGCCCCGTCCTTGACCACCACCAATGCATTAGTGGATGTGGCTTCAAGATACGCTGCAAGGGAAACCGTCTCGCCATCCAGCGTATAGCCATCATCAAGCGAAACCGGTTTCTCGGGAAGCACCCAGACATTATTGCCAGCCTCAACTGTCCGGGTCGCAAATATCTGGTCCATATGCTGAAAAGTTAGAACATTCAGCGCGGGTGAAAACATATGAGCACGAGCATTGATCATGGTTGGTGTCAACCAACGCGACGTCTCTTCCTTAGCAAGAGCAGGCGCCGTAATAGTAACGATGCCCGTAGCCACCAACGCGGCAGTCAAAAAACGATTTCGCGACAGCATTAAACAACCTCCCGTTTTCATCTTGATCTTGTTTTAATTCGTTCTGGCGTTTGCCGCCGTCGAACCAATTTCAAGCGCAGGCACTCAGCCCAGTTCGGCGCGTTCGATCAGAACAGCAATGCCCTGACCACCGCCGATGCAGGCGGAGGCGATGCCATAGCGACTGCCCGATCTGGTCAGTTCGCGCGCAAGCGTATTGGTAATACGCACACCGGTTGCGCCAAGCGGATGACCAATCGCAATTGCACCACCATTGACGTTGACCTTGTCCTCGTCCAAGCCAAGTTCGCGAATACACGCAATGATCTGTGCACCAAAGGCCTCGTTGATTTCGATCCGGTCGATCTGATCAAGGGTCAGACCGGTTTGATCAAGAACGGCCTGAATGGCTGGTACCGGGCCGATCCCCATGATTTCCGGCGGAACACCCACAGCCGCGCCCGCAATAATGCGCGCATGCGGTGTCAGACCGTTCCGCCTGGCATATTCGGAACTTCCCAGAACCACACCGGCAGCACCGTCAACCACGGCAGATGAATTACCACCGGTCTGGACACCACCGAATGCCGGGCGCAACTTGGACAGGATTTCATACGGAGACGGGCGAATGTGACTGTCAGCGTCAACAGCTTCGACCTTGCGCGGGAGTTTGATGGTGCGCGGATTGCCGTTTTCCATTTCAAAGGTTTCGTTAGTCACGGCAACAATTTCACCACCGAGGAAACCGTTCTGCTGCGCACTGACCGCACGCGCAAAACTGCGTTCGGCAAACCGGTCGACTTCTTCGCGAGTAATTGAATATTTCTTTGCCAGATTTTCCGCCGTGTCGCCCATGGTGCAACTGACGGCAGGATCAAGAAGCGCTTCCCACAAGAAGTCCTTGAACTCAACCTGCCCCATCCGGAAACCGCTGCGATGGGTATAGGCAGCAATCGGATTGCGGCTCATGGATTCCGTTCCGACACACAACGCCAGATCGCCGCGCCCAAGAGAAATATGGTCGGCTGCCTGCAAGATGACTTCGATGCCGGTCCCGCAGATACGCTGTACAAGATGTGCTGGCCGGTCATACGGCACACCCGCATACAACCCAATATGACGTGGCGTCATATAGGCATCGTAAGAAGCCTGTGCCATCGAACCGGCAACCGTAAAATCGATATCAGCGGGGTTCACACCGGCATCGGCAATTGCAGCACGCGCAGCCTTGATCCCGAGATCAATCGGGGAAATCAAACCGAATGCGCCGGTATAGTCGACAAAGGGTGTGCGTTTGCCGCCAAGCAACCAAACATCTTCAAACTCGGTCCGCAGACCTTTGGAAATTGTAGCCATCTCAGTTCCCTTTTCTCGCGACCATGACGCTTTCCGGAATTGGTTCCCGATACAAGTCCGCAACCTTGTCAGCACGCCTGACCTGAACAGCACGTTGATTGATGGAGCCCTTGTCCGTCACTTCATGAGCATCAAGATCCGGAGAACTTTCGAGAAGAATGGCGCGCGCCACAAACTGCGCACTTCCTGTCGCCTTGGCGCCGAGCGCATTAAGACGCTCCTGGAATACAGACCGCACAAGCGGGTGGGACGCGATGTCACGTTCGGATGCATCAGCGGGAAGGTCGCGGCACAACTTTCGGCATGCCGTAAAATCGGCGAACAAAAGAGCCCCGATATGGTTTTCATTCAGTCCGGTCAGGACCGCATCACGCACATAAGGCGCAAAGGTCTCGGCAATCGCGGTACGGATGGAGCCGACATGAACCCACGTACCTGTCGAAAGCTTGAAATCTTCGCTGACGCGGCCGTCAAAAAGGAACCCGCGCTCAATATCATCGGGGTCAACAAATTTCAGCGCGTCGCCGATCATGTAATAGCCTTCTTCATCGAAGGACTCGCGGGTCTTGTCAGGCTGACGCCAGTAACCCGGCGTGATGCTTGGCCCACGCAGGCGCAGCTCCTGCTTTTCAGCATTGGGGACAAGTTTGACTTCAAGACCCACTGCCGGAAGACCGACACTTCCGGCCTGATCCACCGGCCATGTGGTTGTGAAAGCAAATGGTGCCGTTTCCGTCGAGCCATAACCGGTCACGATCATGACCTTCTCACCCACGGTACTAACAGCGATTTCTTCCAGACTGTCCCAGACATACTGTGACAACCCTGCCCCCGCATACTGCATCAGCTTCAATCTGGCAAAGAAGCTTTCGCACAGTCGCTGATTATCCCTGAGGTGGTGGACAAGTGCCTCGTACCCCTTGGGAACATTGAAATACAATGTGGGGGAAACTTCACAAAGGTTCCGAACGGTTTCGACAATCCCATCGGGGGTCGGCTTGCCCTGATCAATATAAAAACTGCCACCGTTATAAAGGGCGATCCCGAAATTATGGTTTCCGCCCGCTGTATGGTTCCAAGGCAACCAGTCAACAAGAACAGGCGGTTCATCCTGGAGAAATGCAAGCGTATGGCGCAGCATCATCTGGTTGAAGCACAGCATGCGCTGGGTATTGATCACCGCCTTTGGCATTCCGGTGGAGCCGGAGGTGAACAGAAACTTTGCAATTGTGTCTTCTGTGATCTTTGCATTGGCGCCATCGACAATGTCGGTTGCAACGGTTTTCACGATATCTTCAAACCGGTCACAGGCATATGCGCTCAGCGGGCTCTCGCAGACAACAAGACGCGCATCTGCGGGCATTACCGCCGCAAGTGCCTTGCTGTATTTTGCACCATTATCAACAAATATCAGGCCCGGCTGAAGCAGCTCGACGATGTGACGTAATTTGGCATAATCTGTTGAAACCAGCGAATAAGCCGGTGATACCGGTGCATAGGGAATACCGGCATACATTGCCCCCAGCGCCAGCAGACCGTGCTCAAGACTATTGCCCGACAAAATAAGAACCGGGCGTTCTTCAGACAGGTTTTGCGTCAGCAGATACTGCGCGATACTGCGCACCTGATCACGGGTTTCCCGATAGGTTCGAGATTGCCAGGCACCTTTTGCATCCCGGTCAGCAAGAAACAGCCGATCCGGCGCCTGTTCCGCCCAATGATCCAACCGGTCCGTGATGGCCCTTGGATATTCATCGGGCTCCTCGCACGAACGAATATAGATCGCGCCGTTTTCTCCCTTTGATACAGCAACACGTGTATCACCCATGCGAACCGGACGGAGTCCGGGTTCAGCAACCATCGCCATGAGACGAAACCTCCAGTTATCTTTTCTTATTTGTTATAATTCATAACAATCATAAATCATTACATCAAGCGGAATATCGCAAGGGGCGTTCATGTGTTGCATATACTCGCGTATCGAATGATATAGATCGCGCGCGTGTAGAGATAATTTTTCCCTGATTTTCATCACATTAAACACAATTGACGGCGCTTTTTTGATGTGCAAATATAATTGTTATAAATCATAACAAACCTAGGTGAGGAAATGCTGCTTAATCAGGTTCCAGCAATCATTACCGGTGGCGGAAGCGGCCTTGGCGCGGCAACTGCACGTACATTTGCGGTTGCCGGGGCGCGGGTTGCGATTTTTGATCGCGACCTGAGCGCAGCCAAGCGCATCGCAAGCGAAACGGGTGGCATTGGTCTGGAAGTCGATGTTTCGGATCCGGAGTCGGTAGCCCAGGCCTTCAAAAAGGTTAAGCAAAACTTCGGCATCCCGCGCGCCCTGGTCAATTGTGCAGGTATCGGAACAGCAAGACGGATCTTGCCGCGCGACGGGACATTACCGATCAGTGATTTTATCCGGACGCTCAATGTGAACCTGACAGGTAGCTACATCACCATGAGCCATGCAGCGCAACTGATGTCCGAAGCGACACCGCTTAACGACGACGGGGAGCGTGGCGTTATCATCAACACATCTTCGGTCGGCTATGAAGATGGACAGATTGGCCAATGCGCCTATGCCGCATCCAAAGGCGGGATAGCGTCAATGACCCTGCCAGCCGCCCGTGAACTTGCCCGGATCGGTGTCCGGGTGATGGCCATTGCGCCCGGACTGTTTGCGACTGCAATGACAGACACCCTGCCCGATGCAGCACGCGAAGCAATTGCTGCGAACATTCCATTTCCGAAGCGGCTCGGCAAAGCACAGGAATTTGCCGATCTTGCCCGCCATATTGTTGAAAACACAATGCTCAACGGCACTGTTATTCGCCTTGACGGCGCAGTTCGCCTGCAGGCCCGATAAAGACTGACTGATTGCTTAAATTAAGGAACAAGAACATGACGAATGGCGCGAATGACGTATTGGACGTTGCGGTCGATGGTTCGATTGCACGTTTGACCATCACGCGGCCTGACAAGCGTAACGCGGTTAGCGATACGCTCATGGAGGCACTCGAAGCCTTTTTCTCCAATCCGCCAAAGGATGTCAGGGTCGTCATTCTGGCTGGCGAAGGGGGGCATTTTTCGGCAGGCCTTGATCTTGCCGAGCATGTTGCACGAAATGCAGCAGAAACGATGCGGCATTCACGTAACTGGCACCGGATCATGGATATGATCCAGTTCGGCGGCTTGCCTGTCATTTCGCTTCTCAAGGGCGCGGTGATCGGGGGGGGGCTAGAACTGGCCAGCGCCACCCATATCCGCATTGCGGACAAGACGGCATTTTATCAGCTTCCCGAAGGCCGCCGCGGCATATTTGTCGGCGGTGGGGCTTCTGTTCGCATTGGCCGGATCCTTGGCGCGGATCGCATGATCGAGATGATGCTGACCGGCCGCAAATATGATGCCGAAGAAGGTTTACGTCTTGGGTTCTCACATTACGTGTGCGACTCAGAAGACGATGCAAAGGAAAAAGCTGCAGAACTGGCGACCACCGTCGCCGAGAATGCTCAGCTTTCCAACTATGTCATGATTCAGGCATTGGCTCGGATCGAAGACATGTCAAAGGCCGATGGATTGTTTACCGAAAGCCTTTGTGCCGCACTGACCCAAACAAGTGAAGATGCCCAGGAAGGTCTTCGCGCCTTTCTGGAAAAGCGTGCCCCAAGCTTCAAGTAATCCTTGAATTTGAGGCACATGAACTTTTCTGCACCTAAAACATCAGGCAAGAAACCGCGCCAAAGCGGTCGCCAGAACACTCAGGTAGGAACAGGGACACCGGAAAAAAAGGTGTATCCAATTTTTGAGGAGACGTTCGATGTCAGGACTTTTATTTAACCGCCGACAAATGCTCGGTATCATGGGCGGCGCCCTTGCCGCTCCGGCCATCATCGGCAAAGCGCGCGCAGCCGAAGTCACACTTCGCCTGCATCACATGCTTCCGCCCGTGGCTCCGATGCACAAGGCGTTCTTTGAGCCATGGACAAAAGCCATCCGCGAACAGTCAGATGGTCGCATTGATATTCAGATTTTCCCGGCCATGCAGCTTGGCGGCAAACCACCACAACTTGCAGAACAGGTGGCCAACAATGTCGTTGATATCGCCTGGACATTGACGGTTTACACACCTGGCCGCTATCCGATTTCGGAAACGCCGAGCCTGCCTTTCATGGTAACAACGGCCGAAGCAACATCGGTTGCGATGCATAAATTCATGGACGAATTCGGCCAGGACGAATATCGCGGCATGAAGCCTCTGGCCTTCCATGTCCATGCAGGCGGCAAGTTCCACATGCGCGACAAACCGATCCAGAATCAGGCCGATCTTAAAGGTTTGCAGATCCGCGCCCCGAACCAGAGCGTCGGCAAAGCCTTGTCCATTCTCGGCGCAGAACCGGTTTTCTTCCCGGTTACCGAGATGGCCGTAGGTCTCGCCAATGGTGTCATTGACGGCACCTGCCTGCCATATGAAGTTGTTCCGGCATTCAAGCTGCATGAACTGACATCAGTCCATTGCGCACCGGCAGAAGGCGGGCGTGGTCTTTATGCAAACTCGTTTGCCTTGCTGATGGCGGGTTCCTCCTATGACCGCTTGCCTGATGATCTCAAGGCCGTGATTGACGCCAATTCCGGCATCGACCTTTCGCGCCAGATCGGCAAGCAGTTCGACAGCTTTGAGTCCGTCGGTTACAAGATGTGCGCTGATCGTGGCAACAAATTCGTTGAAATTCCCAAAGACGAAATTGAACGCTGGCAGGCCGCCACCCAGCCCGTGATTGATGACTGGATCGAGACCCTCAATGACGCCGGTCATGACGGCAAGGTGATGATTGATCGCCTTAATCAGCTGATCGACGCAGAGACCGCCTGACATGTCAGGATCCACCCGTGATCACAATGGGCGCGGCAATCGCGCTGCGCCCATTCATTTCCTTGCCCGGTTTGTCGATCGTGCCTGTATGGCGTCTGCGGCAATTGCCGGGGCCGTCATTGTTGCGGTCGCCCTTACCGTAACTCTTTCGGTTTCGATGCGATATGTCGGCTTTGGCGGCATTCGTGGTGACTTTGAAATTGTCGAAATGGGATGCGGCATCGCGGCATTTCTGTTTTTGCCGTTGTGCCAGCGCAAGGGCAACCATGTCATGGTCGATATTTTCAGCATGGCTTTCCCTCTGCGGACCCGCAATTTTCTTGATCAGCTGTGGGAAACCCTGTTCTGCCTTGCCTGGGTCATCGTCTCGTGGCGCGTCGCATACGGTCTGATCGATATGTATGAATATAGTGACCGCAGTATGCTTCTGAGAATGCCTACCTGGATCGTCTACGGGTTTGCACTGTTCGGACTTGGACTGTCATCCCTGACTGCGTTGTCGAACGCAATTGAACAGTTTGTGCGACCCGATCCCAATAATTCCCGAACGGAAGCCCCGCAATGAGTCCGGTTGAAATCAGCATTATCATGGTCATCGTCCTGATGATCTTTATCTTCCTGCGCATGCCAATTGCATTGGCGATGGCGATTGTCGGGGCCGGTGGATATGTGGTTCTGTCCGGATGGCTGCCATTATCGGCCTATCTGAAGACCGCCATTGTCGACAAATACGTTTCCTATGATCTCGCCGTCATCCCGCTCTTTATCCTGATGGGACAAATTGCGACGCGCACAGGCATCAGCAGAGCCATCTTCACAGCGTCCAACGCATGGCTTGGGCATTGGAAGGGTGGTCTGGCAATGGCCTCGGTTGCAGGCTGCGCAGCATTCGGGTCGATCTGCGGATCCTCGATTGCCACTGCAACCACCATGGGCAAAGTTGCCCTTCCTGAAATGCGCCGCCATGGCTATTCCGGGGCATTGGGTGCGGGCACCCTTGCGGCGGGCGGAACGCTTGGCATTCTGATCCCGCCATCGGTTGTCCTGATTATCTATGCTCTTCTGACCGAACAGAATATCGTCAAACTGTTCCTCGCAGCGACCATTCCGGGAATTCTTGCGGTATTGGGCTTTATTCTGGCTATCGGGGTTTACGTACGCCTGTTTCCGGAGGAAGGCCCGGCCCATGCCGGAATTCCGATGCGTGAACGGATCAAGTCACTTGGTGGTATCTGGCACGTTGCGCTGGTTTTCATCGCTGTTCTTGGCGGTATTTATGGTGGCGTCTTCACCCCGGCCGAAGGCGCATCCGTTGGCGTTGTGCTGATTGCGCTGACCGGATTTCTAATGCGAAGCCTGACATTAAAGGGCCTGTTTGATTGCGTGATTGAAACTGCCGGGTCGACGGCGATGATCTTTGCCATCATCTTTGGCGCGGACCTTTTCAATGTGGCGCTTGCCCTGACCCGCGTTCCGACCATGGCCGCCGAATGGGTTGGCACCGCAGGCATCGCCCCGATGACAGTTTTGCTGACGGTCATTCTGTTTTACATCGTCATGGGCTGCATCATGGACAGCCTTTCGATGATTCTTTTGACTGTTCCGGTTTTCTTCCCGGCATTTATGGCGATGGATTTTGGTATGGATCCGACCCATCAGGCCATCTGGTTCGGGATCATTTCCCTGATCGTTGTCGAACTGGGTATGATTACGCCGCCTGTGGGCTTGAACCTGTTCATGATATCGGCAATGGCACCAGATATTCCGACGCGAAAGATCTTCCGCGGGGCCGTACCGTTCCTGATTGTTGAGTGCTTGCGCATCGCAGTAATTGTGGCGTTTCCTGCTCTGACATTCTGGCTCGTAGATATCGTTACCGGTTAGCAGCCCGACCAAAAGATGGAGACACCCTTGCACGCAAACAAGAAGAAGACTGCAGCTCAGGATTCGCAACTTGCCGGCTTGTCAACAGACAGCCCGTTGCGCGGGTTTGTCGGCTATAACCTCAAGCGCGCCTATATGTCGCTCCATAGCGATTTCGTCGCGAGCCTGACTCATCTTGATCTCAAACCGACCACTTTCAGTGCTCTTGCCATCATCAACGAGAACCCTGACATCAGTCAGACGGACCTGGCCCGCGCCCTTGCAATGGAACGGTCCAATATTGTTGTGATGGTCGACGAGTTACAGTCGCGCGAGTTGATCGTGCGCAACAAGGTTCCGACCGACCGTCGGGTATATGCACTGCGCACAACACCCAAGGGCATCAGCCTGTTTCACGAGGCAAGCCTGGCGGTTCAACGTCACGAAGAAAAACTCCTCGAAGATTTCAGCCCCGAAGAACGCGACCTGCTGGTGCGGATGCTGATCCGTATTCAACAGGTCAGGTAACTCCAGGATCAGGTAAGGTTACATGCTGCGACTGTCTCGTGAAATTCGCATTGAATGGGGTCACTGCGACCCGGCCCGCATTGTCTATAACCCGAACTATTATGACTGGATGGAAGGTGGCCTTCTTGCCTTGCTGTCAGCCGCCGGGTTCGACCTTGCCACAATGATTACAAAGGATGCGGACTTTCGCGGTACTCCGCTTGTGCGCGGCGATGCCAGCTTCATGGCACCGGCGCGGGTGGGCGACCTGATAGTTCATCATGTCGAAGTATCGCGCTGGGGCACCAAGTCTTTTGACCTGAAGCATCAGTTCACATTGGGCGACATCACGCTGCTTGAAGGATCGCAGACCCGTGTCTGGGCCCGTGCCAACCCGGATATTCCTTCAAGTCTGGCCGCCGTTCCTGTGCCCGATGCCGTCAAGGAAGCCCTGTCAGAAAACAGGACCATCCGACTGACCATCCATCAGGAAACCCGGCCCCAAGAGACACAGTCGTGACCCTGTTCAAAGCTCCGATTGACGATATTCTGTTTGCCCTGTCAGTGACTGGCGACCAAAGCACGATTGTCCGACACGACTTTGACGCCGAAATCACCAGCGAAATCCTGAACCACTTTGCCCGCTTTGCCGAAGACGTAATCGCCCCGATTGACGAGCCGGGTGATCAGGAAGGCTGCAAGATCGAAAATGGCCGGGTCAAAATGCCCTCAGGTTTTCGCGAAGCCTATGAAGCCTATGTCGAACAAGGCTGGCCGTCGATTTCACTTCCCGAAGAATTTGGCGGGCAGAACGCGCCGGAATCGGTCTGTGGCGCAATCAGTGAAATTCTGGCCGGTGCGTGCCATTCGTTTCAGATGGTGACCGGACTGGCACCTGCGGCGGCAAGACTGATTGCCCAATTCGGCACGGACAACCAGCGCCTGAACTGGTTGCCAAAACTGGCATCCGGCAGCCACCTTGCAACGATGTGCCTGACCGAACCGCAGGCCGGGTCGGACCTTTCTGATATCCGCACGGTTGCAACAGAGAACACCGATGGAACCTGGACCCTCCATGGTGAGAAAATCTTTATCTCCGGCGGGGATCAGGACCTTAGTCAGGGTATCTTGCATCTTGTTCTGGCCCGGACCGGCACACGTGAAGAAGGTGTGCGGGGCCTGACCCTTTTCCTTTGCCCATCGCATGACGAAAATACCGGGCGCAACAAGGTTCATGTAACCCGGATCGAAGAAAAGATGGGCCTGCATGCATCCCCGACCTGTCAGTTGACATTCGATGGCGCGCACGCCGTACCGGTCGGTGAGATTGGCAAAGGATTGATGTGCATGTTCACCATGATGAATCATGCACGCCTTGATGTCGCCTTGCAGGGGGTGGCCCATGCCAGTCGCGCGCACCACATCGCAAGAAGCTACGCCACTGAACGTAAACAGGGGCGCAACCGCCGGACAGGACAACTGGTCAGTATCGACCAGCATTACGATGTCGCGCGGATGCTCGATCGTCAGGACATGCTGGCAATGACCAGCCGGATGATGGTCTACAAGACATTCGCCCTGATGCAGGCAGACACCCATGCAGATCTCGTCGAATTCCTGACACCGATCTGCAAATCGTTCTGTACCGATGCCGGGGTTGAAGCCGCCCAGATTGGTATTCAGGTCCTGGGTGGATACGGATATTTGCGCGAGTACCGTGTAGAACAAACGCTACGCGATGCGCGTATCTGTCAGATATATGAAGGCACGAACGGCATACATGCCCTTACCCTTGCCAGCAGATTGACCCGCCACAAGGATTGCGCAAGTACCAAGGCATTTGCGGAGTTCATTAGGGGACTGATCGCCTCATCCGATAGCGGTACCGGCCCCGCCGCAGACCTTCTGGATTACTGGTTGCAGATGACCTCGCAAATTATCGCAAGCGATACTCCCCAGCAGTTTGCTCATGACTATATGCAAATCAGCGCCGCAACATACGGGGTGGCACTTTGGACGCATCTGATCAATCAGTCGTCATCACCCCGATCTGCCCGCTTTGAGAAGTGTTTTGATCTGGCACGGGAATGGGGACAAAGTACGCTGGCTTGTTGCAAGGCACGCGAGACATTTGCCTGACCTGTCCAACCAGATGCAGACCCGGACAAGTTCAGTCAAAATCGAGGTCATCAAAGGCATCGATCTGACCATCGAAGATGGCGAGTTCTGCGTTTTTGTTGGTCCTTCGGGCTGCGGAAAATCGACCTTGCTGCGCATGATTGCCGGGCTCGAGGACATTACCGACGGAACGTTTGCGATTGACGGCGCAATTGTTGGTCAACCTGAAACCTTCCTTTTCGATGAGCCATTATCGAACCTCGATGCCGAACTTCGGGTCCATATGCGCACCCAGATTTCGGAACTTCACAGTCGCCTGAAACGCACGATGATCTATGTCACCCATGATCAGGTCGAAGCCATGACATTGGCCGATAAAATTGTCCTGTTGCGGGGCGGAAAGATTGAACAAGTCGGATCCCCGCGTGACCTTTATGAACGGCCACAGTAACAGGCGCAAAGTCATGTGAGTCCTGCGCGAACAAGAACACTTAACTGCAACACAGGCCGATGGGTTTCCCCATTGGCCTGTGTCCATGTTGAAGTGACTTTGCCCTGCCCAAAAAGTTCGATGTAGTCAATCTTTCGCCGGAGTACTGTCGCGCTGGAATATCCAGTCATGATCCGGGTGGTTCTGGAAACGCCATTTGCGCATCGGACCTGCCATGACATTAAGGTAATACATCTCATATCCATACGGACTGCCACATGGGTGGTGGCCTTTGGGCACGAGGACGACATCCCCATCCGAAACCGCCATGGTTTCATCAAGCTCGCCATCTTCGGTAAAGACCCGCTGGAAACCAAAACCCTGACTGGGATTCAGGCGATGGTAATAGGTTTCCTCAAGATAGGTCATGTCGGGATAATTATCCTCGTCATGGCGATGCGGCGGATAGCTTGACCAGTTACCTTGCGGGGTAAAGACCTCGGTCACCAGAAGGCTGTCGGCGATGTCTTTTTCTTCCATCGCAATCGGATGGATGTAACGGGTATTCGCCCCCTTTCCACGTTCCACCAGCTCGATATTCTCGATCACACGTGCCGGGTAATTGCCCTTGCCTGGTGCGGTACAGACCCCGATTGTGCAATCGGTGGTCGCCACGGCTTTCCAGTTACTTTCATTCGGCGCGTAAACACAGGCTGGCGGTATGCACTCAAACACGCTCATCCGTTTGCCAAGTTCACCGAAATCCTGATCATCGACCGAAATCTTTGCCTTGCCTTCAACCAGAACCAGAATGACTTCGCGATCACCGGTTACCTCGGTTGCGGTTTCCCCGGCCTTAAGGTGATACAGGCCAAATCCGACATAGTGCCAATTGGCACTTTCGGCTGTGATATCGTGGACCTTGCCCGTGGTGCCGTTGGGTTTTCTGAGCAGATCAGCCATCAGGCGTCTCCTTTATCCAGTCCGGTTTTCCGCGCCATATCCCGAAGCGATTTCAGACCCAATGACTGATATTCAAACGGATTGCGTATTTTGGGGTCCTGCTCAGCCTCGATCACCAGCCAACCGGAATATCCATGCTCGGCTGCGATTTTCAGGACCGGCTCAAACGCAACACCGCCCTCGGCATCGCCGGGCACGGTAAAGACACCACGACGCACGCCTTCAAGGAAACTAAGCCCCTGTTCGCGGACCTGTTTGCTAATCGCCGGACGCACGTTTTTGCAATGGATGTGACCAACGCGATCCATGTGACGCACAGCAAGTTCTTCGGGATCCGCCCCACCAAACCAGGCATGACCGGTATCGAGCAACAGCCTGGTTTTCGGACCGGTATTATTCATGAAGGCATGAATTTCATCAGCCGTTTCTACAATCGTGCCCATGTGGTGGTGATAGACCAGATCAATGCCCTGATCCGCACAATAAGCGGCGATTTCTTCGACATCGGCTCCAAATTTCGCCCACTGGTCATCGGCCAGAACCGGGCTGTCATTCAATGGCGCTTCGTCATTGCCATGAATGGCGTTTGACGTTTCGCAAACAATACAAACCTTGCAGCCCATGGCCTTAAGCAAATCCAGATGCGGCTGGATGGCTTTTTTCTCATCCTCGACCGAATGGGCCAGAAGATTAAGCGAATGCCAACCAGAAACAAATTTCAAACCATGAGGATCAAGGGCCGCTTTAAGAGCCGTCGGCTCGGTCGGCATTTTGTGGCCCTTTTCGATGCCATCAAAACCGATTTTGCCCGCTTCGGACAGGCAGGTTTCAAGGCTGATTTCTGCACCAAGGGTCTGGTCATCATCATTGGACCAGGCAATCGGGTTGGTACCGTAAAGGATCATGTTCTTAATCTCCGGGGCGCTGGTTCTTCAGCGCAGCTTCGTAATTTTTGCGGGCTTCGTTCACAGACGGGCGAACCGATACTTCCGGCACCGCAACATCCCACCAATGGCCACCGGCCTCGGTACTTGGCAATGGATCGGTATCAATCACGATGGCGTATGACCGGTCTGCCTTGCGCGCACGCACCATGGCTTCTTCAAGTTCGGTAATTGAAGACACCTTTTCGGCAATCGCCCCCATCGCACCGGCATGTGCGGTGAAATCGATGGCCGACGGTACGGCGTGGCGTGCGGTATCCAGCAGGTTGTTAAAGCTTTCCCCACCGGTTGCCATCTGCAAACGGTTGATACAGCCAAAGCCGCGATTATCAAGGATCACAGTGATGATCTTGTGGCCGAGCATCACGCTGGTCGCCAGTTCGGAATTCATCATCATGTAGGACCCGTCGCCCACCATAACGACGACTTCGCGATCCGGGCACGCCATCTTGACGCCAAGACCACCGGCAATTTCGTAGCCCATGCAGGAAAAGCCGTATTCCACGTGATAGCCGTTCGGCCGGGCGGCTTTCCAAAGTTTGTGCAACTCGCCAGGAAGTCCACCGGCAGCACAAACAATAATCGTATCCTCACCGCTGCTACGCTGGACGGCACCGATAACCTGCGCATCGGTTGGCAGGGCATTTCCTGTCGGCATGGCGGTCACACCATCAACCGCATCTATCCAGCTTTGCTTAAGGGTGGGGTCAACGGCGTCTGCACGATGCTCACCCAGCGCCCCGGTCAATTCCGCCAAGGTTACCTTGGCATCACCAACGACCGAGATCGCACCATGTTTACGCGCATCATATGCCGCAACGTTAATTGAAAGAATGCGACGGTTCGGGCTTTTAAACAGGGCCCAGCTTCCGGTTGTGAAATCCTGAAGACGTGTACCAACCGCAATGATCAGATCGGCATTTTCGGCAATGGCATTGGCGCTGCTTGCCCCGGTCACACCGATCGATCCCAGATTAAACTCATCATCCCACGGCAAGGCCGATTTCCCGGCCTGGGTTTCTGCCACCGGGATATTGTGACGATGGGCAAAATCACGCAGATCATCACATGCATCGGCATAATGCACACCACCGCCTGCAATGATCAGCGGATTTTTCGCCGACTTGATCGCCGCAATGGCATCTTCAATCTGATCAAGGTCTGCGCGCGGACGTGACTGTTTCCAGGTTTTCGGCGCAAAGAAGCTTTCAGGCCAGTCATAGGCTTCTGCCTGCACATCCTGACAGAAGGCCAGCGTCACCGGACCGCATTCAGCCGGATCGGTCAGAACCGCCATTGCGCGGGGCAAGGCTGTCAAAAGGTGTTCCGGGCGGGTAATGCGATCAAAATACCGGCTGACCGGTTTGAAACAGTCATTGGCCGAAATCGAGCCATCTCCGAAGTCCTCAACCTGTTGCAAAACCGGATCCGGCGCACGATTGGCAAAAACGTCGCCCGGTATCAGAAGAACCGGTAACCGGTTGACATGGGCCAGTGCCGCAGCTGTCACCATATTGGTCGCACCCGGCCCGATAGAGGTCGTGACCGCCATGGCGCGTTTGCGATTTGATGCCTTGGCATAGGCAATCGCGGCAAGGGCCATGCCCTGTTCATTATGGCCTCGCCATGTCGGGAAGCTATCCCCCGCCCCATGCAGGGCCTCACCAATTCCGGCGACATTACCATGACCAAATATGGCCCAGCAGCCCCCGAAAAAGCCTTCGCCGTCATGATTGAGCTGTACGCTCAGATACCGCACCATGGCTTGGGCGGCGGTTAAACGAACGGTTTTCATGCCGCTCCTCCCGATTTCTTGCGCGCCGCGTCCCACGTTTCACAAAGGGCGCGATATTTTTGGGCCATCGATGCAATGGCCTGATCATCATCGATCGTACCTTTAAACCAGTCGCGTGCAACATCGACAAAGATGGTCCGCCCGACGGCAAAGCCTTTGACCATGTTAAAGCGTGCTGCGACTTCGAAACTTTCCACAAGCTCTGCCTCGGGTGCGTCAAGACCCAGCACCACAATGCCCCGACAATAAGGATCATTTTCGGCAATGGCGTCACAGGCATTGCGCCATGCTACATCCGACTTCATCGGCTCAAGCTTCCACCAGTCGGGATAGACACCGATCTCATAGAAACGTTTGATTACCTTTGCCGTTGTCTGATCGTCACAGTCGCGTACTTTTGACGGAATAACTTCAAGCAGGAATTCCAGCCCGTTGCCACGTGCTGCATCGGCAAGCCGTACGATGGTTGCTTCCTGACTGGCCTTGGTCACATCGTCATCATCAGGATGATAGAAGCACAGAACCTTGACCACATGTTCGACCGGCCATTCCGCAAGCTTGCTGCCGAGATCCGGACCAATTTCAAGTTCAAGCGGGCGCGATCCCGGAAGTTCAACCGGTCGCCCGATCCAAAGCCCGGTGCCCGCTGCGGCATAAAGGGCATCCCGCCCCAATCTGCGATCACACAAAATGCCGTAACCTTCGCGCCCACCCGAAACGTCACGGGCCGCGCGCAGGCAAAGCTCCTTGAACGATCCGATACGGTCACGTGAAACGCTGAGCTCATCGGCAAGGTCTTCAAGCTGCATCCGGTGGTCAAAGGCAAAAACGCGCATTTCCGGCCAATTGCCTGTCCGGTTGGTCGACCAGTGAATTTGTTCCAGTTCTGCATCGTTGCGCAGTTCCGGTGTTTTCATCCCGCGATCAAAGAAGAATTGCAGTTCTTCCCAGCTGGGATAAGCCGGAGTGCAGCCATGGCGTGACACCGCAAACGCCCCGCATGCATTGGCGTATTTAAGCGACGTCTCCCAATCCTCGTCACTCAGCCAGCCTTTCAACAGGCCTGACATGAAACCGTCACCGGCACCAAGGACATTAAACACATCAACCGCAAATCCCGGACCGGAGATTCCGTCATCAAGGTTCGCGCCAATCCTGTCGGTAAAAGCCACCGCCCCCATCGGACCACGCTTGCAAACAAGCGTCGCATCCGAGATCACCCGAACATTTTCCAATGCCTCGAGGGTATCGGTTGTCCCCCCGGCAATGTGGAATTCTTCCTCGGTGCCGACGATCAGATCAAACAGATGCAAGGTCGCCTGCAATTCCCTGGTCACCGCATCCGAGGCAATGAAACGGTTTTCACCATCCCCGTGCCCGGACAACCCCCAAAGATTAGGACGGTAATCAATATCAAGTGCGGTTTTGGCACCATGATCACGTGCCAGTCTCACCGCTTTAAGGACCGCAGCACGGGTTTTCGGATGCGACAGATGCGTACCAGTCACCGTCACACAGCGTGCACTTGCGATGAAATCGGGATCGATATCCTCCTCGCATAGCGCCATGTCAGCACAGTTTTCGCGATAGAAAATCAACGGAAACTGTTCCTGATCACGCACGCCCAGCAAGACAAGCGCGGTCAGACGTTCAGGGTCGGTAATGACGCCCTGCACATCAACGCCTTCGGCAACAAGCTTTTCACGGATAAAACGCCCCATATGCTCGTCACCGACCCGGGTGATCAGGGCTGATTTAAGCCCCAGCCGCGCTGTCCCGCAGGCCATATTGGTCGGGGACCCGCCGATATATTTATTGAACGACGCCATGTCCTCGAGGCGCCCGCCAATCTGCGCGCCATAAAGGTCAACCGACGATCGTCCGATCGTTATGACATCCAGCCGCTTCATCAAATCGTCCCCCCGAGAGACCCTTCTAGCTCGGCCAGTTCCTGACCACCTGCCATCAGGTCTTGCAACTCTTCCGGTTTGATTTCACCGCGCTTCGCCGTGCCGTGGGTCTGCCCACGGTTCAGGACCGTAAACCTGTCACCCACGGCCATCGCATGGCGCACATTGTGGGTAATAAAGATGACACCAATCCCGGCCTTGCGTACCCGGTCGATGGTCGCCAGCACATTCGATGTCTGACGCACACCAAGGGCCGAAGTCGGTTCATCAAGGATCAGCACCTTGGCCCCGAAATAAACTGCACGCGCAATTGCCACCGTTTGGCGTTCACCGCCCGACAACGTGCCCACCGCCTGTTCGGGTTCGCGCAGGTTAATCCCCATCGATGACATTTCATCCATGGTCACCTGATTGGCATGTTTGAAATCAATCCATTTGAACGGACCGAAACTTTTGCGCGGTTCACGTCCCATCCAGAAATTGCGGGTAACCGACATCAGCGGGATCATCGCCAGATCCTGATACACCGTTGCAATTCCGGCTTCCATCGCATCACGCGGACTGTCAAAAACGACATCCTGACCGCTTATCCGCATCACACCCTTGGTTGGTTTGTGAACCCCGGACATGGTTTTGATGAAGGTTGACTTACCCGCACCGTTATCGCCCAGAAGACAGTGACATTCCCCTTCCATAACACTGAAGGAAACACCGCCAAGCGCGATGACAGGACCGAAATGCTTTTCGATATTGTCCATTTCAATCAGAGGCGTGCTCATCACCGTTCTCCCGTAATCATGCGGCGGATATATGTGTTCATGATGACAGCAAAGATCAGAATCCCGCCAAGGAAGACGCGGAAGAGCGAGCTTTCCGCACCGGCAAAGAACAGGCCCTGCTGAACCACACCAAAGATCAGCGCCCCAAGAGCAGCACCAATCACAGATCCATAGCCACCGGTCAGCAATGCACCACCAATGACCACGCAAATGATTGCTTCAAATTCTTTAAGCAATCCACGGTCTGCCGCCGCCGAACCAAATTCCATCACCTGACAGGTGGCAAACACGGTCGCGCAAAATGCGGTAAACATGAACATCAATATTTTAACGCGATTGACCGGAACACCGACATAACGTGCGGCCTGCGCATCACCACCGGATGCAAAAATCCAGTTTCCGAACCGCGTCTTGGTCAAAAGCCAGTGACCAAAAATAATCAGCGCGAACGCCCAGAGAACCAGCATCGGTACGCCTTCGACCACCGGCTGCCCCATGCGCGATCCACGGGTGAATGTATCAATGACGCCAATGTCACCCAACCACTGGAACAGATCTTTCAGGATCACGCCACCAAACAACCAGGCCAGCGGATCTCCTTGGGCCACTTCCTTGACGCCACCGATAATGGTCTGGCGCGTCGTCAGGATCGACAGCCAGATGGTCAGGCCGCGCAAAATGTAAAGAAATGCCAAGGTAACTATAAAACTCGGCAGACCGGTCTTGATAACAAGGAACCCGTTCAGCGCGCCAAGGGCGACACATATAATGAAGGCCGAAATGATCGAAAGCCAGACCGGCAAGCCCCACTGGACAGACAGGATGGCAATCACCACCCCGGCAAAACCGATCATGGAACCGACGGAAAGATCAAACTCGCCTGCAATCATCAACAGGCAGGCCCCCACGGCAATGATTGCAAACTGGGCGGAAACCACCCCCCAGTTCTGAATGCCTTCCGGGGAAAACATGCCGCTGTCGCCAGCAATCATGAAGAAGAAAACAAAGACCAGGATCGTACCGCAGATCGCACCGAGTTCGGGCCTGATCATGGCACGGCGAATGGCTGAGACTTGCTTGAGCCGCTCGTCCGACATGGCATCACTCTTTTAGCTGATAGTTTGGGGTGCCAAGGGCGGCCAAGTTGCGCGCCCTTGGCAGGGAGGAAGATTAACGGTATTCGCCAGCGTATTTTTCGACCTGGGCGATATTCTCTTTGGTGATAAAGCCAGGACCTGAATTGATATGACCGGACGGCAGAACGCTGTAACGGGCATAGTTGGTCAGGATGACAACCGGCAGATACCCTTGAAGGTAAGGCTGCTGATCAATCGCGAAATTGATTTCACCGGCCTTGATTGCTTCGGCAATTTCTGACGACAGATCAAACGTGCCAAACATCATTTCACCGGCAAGACCGGCGTCACGAAGGGCAGCAAGGGTCGGATGGGCCGAGTTCGGACCAAGGGTCAGGATCGCATCAACATCCTGATGGGAGTTCAGATACGCACTGACCTTGTTTTTGACTTCCGACGGGTCCTGTCCGCTATCGATCATCTGGCTGCCCAGTTCGACACCAAGGGCGTCAGCAAAGCCACGGCAACGCTCAACAGATGCCGGGTTGGTGATGTAGTGGTTTACACAGACAAAACTTTTTGCGCCTGCTGCTGCAGCACGTTTACCAGCACCGAAACCGGCATCATATTCCGGCTGCCCAACATGCATCAGCGCGCCAAGCTCTTCGGACTGTTCCTGCGTACCGGAGTTAATCGTGATCACCGGAATGCCCTTGTCCACCGCATCGGTGATCGGACCTTTAAGAACGTTAAAGTCCGCGATAGTGACAATGATGCCATCCGGGTTTGTTGCAGCGGCCTGTTCAACAATACGGGCCATATCGGCGAGATCGCCGGTCGGCGGGTTACGGTATTCGACTTCTGCACCCATCTGGCCACCCGCGACCTTGATCGCATTCTTGATCACGTTCCACCAGCTATCGGAATCCGGTGCATGGCTGATCAGAACGAATTTTTCATTTTCCGCAGATGCCACACCGGTCATGCCGGTCAATGCAAATGCTGCTGCCGCAATGGCAGTAAGTGCCTTTTTCATCAGTTGCCTCCCTAGTCGGCTGAGAATGTTGGGGTTGTCCCATTCGGATTATGTGATTTCCGGGCAATCGGTCGTCTTCATGCGGCCTTCTTGCCAAGTATGAGGGAACGTAGAACCGTCCCTTTGAAATCCTTGAATAGAATTTTTGTTCTATTTTATGACAAAATCAACATTTTTTTTCTATTGCACTGCGAGATAGCCCTTTCTGGTACATCACTGAATCATCAGGACTCCCGTAAAACGGGCCCAGACAGCCTGCGAGACACAAGGAAGCATCCTCTCGCAAAGCTCCCTTTAGAACCCGCAAAAAATCCGGTTCCATCAATCATGCACGCGACTCGCACAATCCCCTGACAGACCAACATTCCAAAACAAAACCGGCGCAGCCTTTTGACTGCGCCGGCGCAAACTCAACCCGCAAAGGTCGCTGGTCCCGTCAGGACTTGATTTCCCTTGCGACATCCACTGTCCGCCCCTCGCGTGCGGACAGTGCTGCGGCCTCGGCAACCACAAGGGCATTGATCCCGTCTTTCAGAGGCACAGGAAGATCCCCTTTCCCTTGAACACCCTGAACAAAACTGTCCCATTCGATCTGATAGGCCTTGGCATAGCGTTCAAGGAAGAAATGTTCCGGCTTGGCTTTGGTTGCGCCTGCGCTCGTGATTTTCTCAACGGTATTTTCCAGAACGTTATGGGCAACAAGCAATCCTTCTGCGCCCAGAAACTCGATCCGCTGATCATAACCATAAGCTGCACGGCGACTGTTCTTGATGACAGCCATGCGCCCGCCCGAGAATTCAAGCGTGGTGATCGCCGTATCAAAGTCACCGGCCTCGCCAATCGCCGGATCAACGATGCTTGATCCGATTGCCGTCACTTTTTCCGGCACGGAACCATAAATCCAGCACGCCATATCAAAATCATGGATCGCCATATCGCGGAAAATTCCGCCCGATACCTTGACGTAGCTGACCGGTGGCGGGGCCGGATCGAAGGACGTGATCGACAGCAATTCACCCTTGCCGATTTCACCCTGATCAAACGCGGTCTTCAGGCTGGCAAAGTTCGGATCAAACCGACGGTTAAAGCCAACCATTACCGGCCTGCCATGCGGCTCGCATCTGGCAAGACAATCCACCGCGCGTTTAAGATCAAGATCAACCGGCTTTTCACAAAGAACCGCTTTGCCTGCTGCTGTTGCCGCCTCCATCAGGTCGGCATGGGTATCGGTCGAGGTTGCAATCAGGACCGCATCAATCGCAGGGTCAGCAATGATTTCCTCGGTCGTACGCGCGGCTGCACCGTGAGCCTGCGCAAGACTCCGGGCTGCTTCCGGAAACTTGTCCGATACAGCAACCAGTTCACTTTGCGGATGAGCAACAATGTTGACCGCATGGACCTGGCCGATACGCCCTGCCCCCAGCAGACCAATTTTAAGCATTCCGATATTCCTTCCCTTTGGCTTTTTCGCCGTCCTTGCGACAACCATCCCTCACCATCATGCCATGCGCCAGCAAGGTGCCGGCAACCATTGAACATTTTGGCGATTTCGGGCTGGTCCTGTGGATGTCTTGTGCATCCATTTGTGGTGACACGTGCGCCGTCCACAGACCGTACGAATGGAATATTTATTCCATTAATGTTATTTTTCAATAATTATTTTCCATTCCCCAGCTTGTCGCGCTTGGCCCCGACCGAAACAGCAAGCGCAATAGCCAGTGAAATGGTGGCAGACAATGCCCTGAAGGCTCCGACATCAACCTCGGAAACAGACAACATCAATGCATCCGTCTTGCGCATCGGCCCGCTTGGTGCATCACTGATTGCGATCACCTTGTTGCCATTTGCATGGGCAAAAGCAGCCAGATCTATCGTTTCCTGCGAATAGGGAGCAAAGGTAATCGCGATAACCACGTCCCCGTTGCGGATCGCATGACGGGGATTAAGATTTCCCACACCATCATGCAGCACAGCGGCGATGTCCATTTTCTCAAAGGCATAGGACAGATAGCTTGCCACCGGGAAGGCACGACGAAATCCGACGACATGGATCATCGGGGCTGCGGCAAGAACATTTACCGCAGTTTCAAGCGTTTCAAGATCAACGGTTGTCGCCAAATTCTCAAGTGACAGGCGCCCGGCCTCGACAAACTCTGCCAGAAGGGCACTTGGGCTGTCGTCGCCAGTTGCCCGCAAATTTTCAAGGCGCGTCGCGTAGTCAGGCCATTTTTGCGCATAGGTTTCCCGAAACATTCTTTGCATGTCAGAGAAACCGGCAAACCCCATCAGCTGACAAAACCGCATAAACGCAGATGGTTGCACACCGGCCCCGGCAGAAAGCTCGGCCACGGTCGATACCGCAATCCGGTCAGTATTTTGCGCGACAAATTCGGCACATTGCCGCAGCCGTTTGGGCATGGTTTCCGATATTTCGGCCAAGCGATGATTGAATTCCTCAAGCGAAACAGGTGCGGTCTGATCACTCATGGCGTTTGTTCTTCCTTTTTTGTTTCTGCTTGACGCAATGTTCGTTCCATGATCATCCATATGAATAGAACAAAAATTCTATTTTGACTAGGCGAGGAGTTCCAATAAATGAAATCTCTTGGGATTGGCCTGATTGGTACGGGCTTCATGGGCAAGGCACACGCACTGGCATTTGGCGCTGCCCGGGCGGTTATGGGCGATGTTCCCGAGTCTCACCTTGCCGTTTTATGCGATACTCCGAAAGAGAAAGCCAAACAGATGGCTGACCAGTTTGGTTTTGCCAAATGCACAGACGACTGGACGGCTTTGATTTCAGACCCCGACGTTGATATCGTTTCGATTACCACACCAAACACGCTTCACTTCGACATGGCAATTGCTGCGATCAAGGCCGGCAAGCATGTCTATTGCGAGAAACCACTCGCTTTGACGCTTGATCAGGCGCGCGAGATGCGTGACACCGCCCGCAAAGCAGGCGTAAAGACCATGGTGGGCTATAACTATATTAAAAACCCTGCCTTCTCACATGCGTGTCGACTTGTCCAAAATGGCGAGATCGGTGATATCGTCCATTTCCGTGGTTGGGTAGACGAGGATTATCAGGCCGATCCGGCGTTACCCTGGACCTGGCGCGCCAAACTCGCCGATGCCGGGCTCGGGGCCCTGGGTGACATGGGATGTCATCTTGTTTCAATGGCATACGGCCTCGCCGGACCAATCGACAGCTTGATTGCCGATATGCAAACCATTCACACCACACGCCCGCTTGCAGATGGAACAGGCCGCGCAAAGGTTGAGAACGAGGATACCGCATCAGCATTGGTCAGATTCACCAATGGCGCTCACGGCAGCCTCTCTACATCGCGTTCCGCCTGGGGACGCAAAAATCGTTTGGCGTGGGAAGTTCACGGCACCAAGGGCATGCTCTGTTTCGATCAGGAGCGCATGAACGAATTGCATCTCTATCGCAATTCCGGTGACAAGGCTCAGCAAGGTTTCACGACCATCCTGACCGGCCCAGCTCACCCGCCTTATGGAGAATTCTGTCCGGCACCAGGCCATCAGTTGGGCTTTAACGATCTCAAAGTGATCGAGGCCTCTGCATTGCTTCGTTCTATCCGGGATGACAGCACGCCACACCCAGATTTTGAACATGCTTACGAACTTGAAAAAGCAATTCACGCAATCGCCATCTCTGCGAAAAACGGCACCAGAGTCTCGCTCTCCGAGGTATGACCCAATATTACTTTAAACCTGTTTTGCCACTCGGGAATGAGAGGATCTCGATACGTGCTCCGGGCATGCTGGCGCGTAACCGCACAATCGCAGTGCGGCCAAGCCGGGAAGCATTGCCGATCCCTTCCCCTAATGCTCAAGCGCCTAAGTGCTCAAGCGCCAATAATTGCTTCGAAAATCGGGTTCTTGTACAGGGACTGCGAAATGCGCGATGCCGCCAGGCGCAATTCTTGAAGTCGCTCTTCGACAAGCTGGTCGGCAGTCACCATGCCAGAATATCCCGATGAATTAAGAGCCGCGATAGTACGCCCACTACTACCCCGGATTGGAACTGACAAGGCAGTGATGCCGTAATCAAGCTGGTCTACAGTTGTCGACCAAGCTTGTTCGCGGACCTTCTCTATTGCATCGCGCAGCGCTTCCTTGTCGATAACTGTCTTGCTGGTCAAAGCCACGGGGGTCATTTCAGCAAGCCACGCCTCGAACTTGTCTGGCTCCATACCAGCCAGCAGCACCCTGCCCATGGAAGTTGCATGTGCCGGGTATCGTGCACCGACAACCGCAGAAGCCCGTCGCGCCCGCTGTGTCGAGAAATGAGCGATATAAATCACATCAAATCCGTCAAGCGTGGCTACCGATGACGCATCGCCAAATGTCTCGACAATATGGCGCAATTCATGCTGCAGCATTTCGTCGATATGCGCAGAGAAATAGAAAGCGGAACCCAGGCTCATGACCTTGGGGCGCAGATGGAAGCGCTTGTTTGTCTGACCGACATAGCCAAGATGCGACAACGTGATCAGACTGCGCCGTGCTGCTGCCGGAGACAGGTCAACGCGTCGCGCGATTTCGCTGAGTGTCATCTCATTGTGGTTGGCATCAAAGCTCTCGAGAACAGCAAGTCCCTTTGCAAGAGCCTCGACAAACTCTGATGGCCGTTCGACTTCGTCAGTCATACAATTCTCCTGTTCCAACCTGAGCATATGTTGCCATCATTTCGGCGGGCCTGGCCTCTTGCGGGCCATGTCAGCGCACTCACGTATCTATCAAATTTTTCGGCTAGCGAAAACACATTGCAGTTGGTCTTGAGCTCTCGCTCTTGACTCTGAATTGTTTACCACGTTATCTTCGCTCTGAGAAATAATTTTCGCTATACGAAAAAGGCTACCAAAATGAGAATAGGTAAGCAAGACCAGCCATTCACAGCGATTGCCACCTCAGATGCAGACAGCATCACTGTCCGTGGCTTCGATCTGTGTGATGAGCTGATCGGGAACGTCGACCTCACAGAATATTTCTGGCTGCTGGTGACCGGTGAACAACCAAATCAGTTTCAAAAGGCGATGATGAATGCCTGCCTCATCGCGATCGCCGAACACGGACTGGTCCCGAGCGTTCAGGCGGCAAGAATGACATTGGCCGCTGCCCCGGAAGCATGGCAGGGCGCAATGGCCGCCGGAATTCTTGGTATGGGCAGTGTGGTTGCCGGAAGCTCCGAGATCGCGGGCAACTATATCGTTTCGGTTCTCGCAGACAGCAAAGAGCCGGGTCAGACAATCGAAACTGCTGCGACATCGAGCCTGAATGAACTAAAGAGTGCACGCAAAAAGGTACCGGGCCTTGGCCATCCGCAGCACAGTTCTGGCGATCCACGCGCAAACAAATTGCTGGCACTTGCAGAAGAATACGGTTTGGTTGGCGATCACATCAAAACACTCAGAACAATTGCAGCAATCGCGCCCGATGTGATGGGCCGTCCACTGCCGATCAACGTGTCCGGGGCCATTCCGGCCTGCATGCTTGACGCAGGCTGGCCAGCCGAGGCGATGAAGGCCGTGCCGTTACTGGCGCGCACAGCAGGCCTCGCGGCTCATCTGTTTGAAGAATCCGCCCGGTCAATCGGCTTTGTAATGTCGCATCACGCCGACCTTGCCATTTCTTATGACGGCCCATCATCGGCAGCCAAGCAGGAGACAAAATAGCATGGCAAAGATGCTGGAACACATCCGTGTCGTCGAAATGGGAACCTATATCACCGGCCCGGCAGCAAGCATGCATCTTGCAGACCTGGGGGCTGATGTCATCAAGGTCGAAAGGCCGGAAACCGGCGATCCGTTCCGCGCTTTCAAGGGCGGGCTGTATTCACCACATTTCCAGACCTATAACCGCAACAAACGCTCAATCGCGCTTGATACCAGAACACCAGATGATCTGGAGACATTCTATAAACTGATCGAAAGCGCGGATGTTTTCATTCAGAACTTCCGCCCGGGCGTTGCTGAAAAACTTGGTGCCGGTGAAGACGCTTTGCGCAAACGCAACCCGGGCCTGATCTATTGTGCGATTTCGGGGTTTGGGCAAGATGGCCCGGCACGCGACCGCCCTGCATTCGATACTGTCGCACAGGCTGCCAGTGGCTTTTTACGTCTGGTAACACCGCCCAAAAACCCGCGCGTCATTGGTCCGGCGATTGCCGATGCCATCACGGGGCAATATGCCTCCCTGGGTATTCTCGCGGCACTTTTGGCCCGCAAGCCTGGCTTAGATGGTGCGCGCCTTGATATCTCGATGCTTGAGGCAATGAGCCATTTCAACCTTGATAGCTTCACCCACTACTTCAGTGAAGGCGAGGTTATGGGGCCGCTGTCACGCCCGGTCGTCTCACAGTCCTACACCTTTGAATGTGCCGACGGGAAATGGGTTGCGATCCACCTGTCATCGCCAACCAAGTTCTGGGACGGGTTGCTTGCTGCAACCGGAATGGAACAGCTCAATGACGACCCGCGCTTCAGCGAGCGAATGGCGCGCATTGCTCATCAGGATGACCTGATTGACGTCTTCACACCTGTATTCAAAGGCCGGGAACGTGATTTCTGGTGCGATCAGCTGCGTGACAATGAAGTTCCGCATTCACCAGCCTATGACGCAGACGAAGCCCTTGATGACCCACAGGCCATTCATCTAAATCTGTCGGTCTCAGCCACCCATCCGACAATGGGCAACTTCACGACTGTCCGCGCCCCCTACAACTTCAATCGAACACCCGATCTTGATGTTCTGCCGCCACCCGTCCTTGACGAGCACGGGGACGCAATTCGCGCTGAACTGAAAAACAGCTAATCCCGCACAGAACGGGAAAACGCAATAACAGAACGCCCAATCAGAGGAGGCAACACATGACTGAAGCAGCAGAGCAGGATGCCCTCCTGCGCGCAGATGTCGAGGCCGCAAGCAGCGCCATGCTACAAAAACAGCTTTTTGTTGTTTTTACCGAACCGGTCAATGGCATGGGTCCGGTGATGGAAAATCTCGAAGACCATCTTGCATTTCAGATGTCCCTGGAAAATGAGGGCATCCTTTGGTCCGCGGGTCCGCTTTGGACGGATGATGAAACCAGGTGGGCCGGCGAAGGCATGGTCGTAATCCGCGCAGAGAACCTTAAACACGCAACCGAGATTGCAAAGCGTGATCCGATGCATCAGCGCGGCGCAAGACGTTTTCGCATTCGCCCCTGGATGATCAATGAAGGTCGCCTCACGGTGAAGCTGGACATGTCCAGCCAGACTTTTTCCCTCGTTTAATCGGGGGATGGGCAAACCTGTCATCTGTGACCGGCCTGCCGGAACTACATTGCCAGACATAACCATAAAGGGAGGAAAACTATGAAAGGCATGTTTAACGCACTGAAAGTGGCCGGGGCGATGACGCTCTCGTCCATCGTATTTACGACTGTCTCGAATGCGCAGGAAACCGTTCCGCTTACGGTGGCATCCAGTCACCCGACCGTAATCCCGTGGATTGGCATGATCCAGACCCATTTCATGAAGGAAACCGACCGTATCCTTGCTGAAAGCGGGAACTACAAAATCGACTGGAACGAAGCGTTTGGCGGCCAGCTTTACAAAGCCAATGCGACGCTAACGTCGGTTGAACAGGGTATTACCGATATCGGCTGGGTATTTTCATACCTTGAAGGCGCGAAAATGCCGCTTAGTCAGGTGACCGGATATACGCCCTTCTCTACCAACAATGTCCCCGCCCAGCTCAATACGATGACCGACCTTTTTGACAAGGTTCCGGCATTCCGTGAAGAGTGGGAACAATACAATCTTGTATTCCTCGGTGCGACCGGTGCGGACAGCTATGACCTCTACACCAAAGAGCCGATCAATGATCTTGCGACCCTTGACGGGATGAAGATCTCTGCACCTGGCGTCCTTGGGACATGGTTGCGCGGCGTCAATGCCAACGCAGTTGATGGCGCACTCACCACGTTCTACACCGATATTCAGACCGGTGTATCAGACGGCGTTCTGTCCCTCGCACTCGGTGTTCTGCCGACAAAAATCTATGAAGTCGCGCCCTATATCACGCGTGTAAATGCGGGTGTGGTTTTCTCGGGTGGATTGGCAATTAACCGTGACAGCTGGGACGGACTGCCTGAGGAAGTTCAAAATGCCCTGCTTGCTGCCGGAGACTTCTATTCGAAAGCACATGCCCAGGACCTGATGGAACGTCACGAGCTTGCGCTCAACAAAATCATCGAATTGGGTGCAAACCAGACCCCGCCAGTCACGCTTACGGTCATGCCGGAAGACCAGCGCCAACAGTGGGTCGACAACCTTCCCGATATTGCCGGTGAATGGGTCGAAGCAGGTAAGGCGCGCGGATTGCCCGCCCGAGAAATGCTGTCCGCATACATGCAGGGCTTGCGCGATCGTGGCGAAGAACCGGCACGCGACTGGGACGCCCAATAAAAACAGAGAGACCGAATAATCCACAATGTCAGGGACTGTTAAGACGCGGTCCCTGCATTGCTGGAGGAGGAAAATATGACAAACACGATAGCACGCCTCTGGACCCTTGTGGTGGATGGCATTGCCGTTCTGGGGACGATTATGATTGGTGTGCTGATGCTCATCATTTGTAGCGACGTTGTCGCGCGCAATCTGCTGGGGTCTTCACTGCCACTGGTATCAGAGCTCGGCGCTCTTACTCTGGTGATGATTGTGTTCCTGCAGCTTGGCACGACGGTGCGCCATGCGCGCCTTTCGCGTACAGAATTCATTGATCACATACTCAATATATTTCATCCGGGTGGAGCTGCATTGCTGATTGCGCTGTTCGACATCGTCGCAGGTGTAATGTGCTCTATCATGGCGATGTCAACATGGGACATCTTCATCAAGGATCTGTCCAAAGCCGAATTTATCGGCATTGTCGGTGTCGCAACCCTGCCGACCTGGCCGTTTCGCCTGCTGATCCTTGTCGGCATCTCTGTTGCTGCACTCCAGTTCTTTATTCAATCAGTAACAAATGTCCGAAACGGCCTTCAGGCCGGCAAAGGAGAAGCGTCATGACAGGCGTCGAGATCGGTCTCATTGCCATTGCTGCACTCATTTTTCTCATTTGCCTGGGCATGCCGATTGGCGTTGGAATGCTGCTTGTCTCCTTTGTCGGAGTCAGCTTTATCCGTAACGACATTGTCGCCTATCGAATGATTGGCTCCGTCGCCAATGACAGTCTGCGCGAATACCTGTTTGCGGTTGTACCGCTGTTTGTGCTGATGGGGTTACTGGTCACAGTTTCTGGTATCGGCAAAGATACATTCGACGTGTTTGAGAGGATGCTTAAAAGGGTTCTTGGCGGACTGGGAATTGCGACTGTATTTGCCAATGCGGTCTTTGCCTCTATCACGGGGGTATCTATCGCCTCGGCATCTGTTTTCTCCCGGGTTGCGGTGCCTGAAATGGCCCGTCACGGGTATACACGAAAGTTTGCAACTGGCGTGGTCGCCGGCAGCTCCGTTCTTGGCATGCTGATCCCGCCATCCCTGTTGTTGATCGTCTATGCGGTCCTTGCAGAAGAATCTGTCGGAAGGATGTTCCTTGCGGGCATCGGGCCGGGGCTTCTGCTGGCGGTTATGTTCTCCCTGACCATCCTGATCCTGGCCTTCACAAAGAAGTCGTTTGTCTTTGAGAATGCCGAAGGTTCCAGTTTCTCGGCACAGGACACAGCCTGGGGTGCCAGCGGCATGGCAAAACGCATTTTGCCGATCCTGTGCCTGATGGTTCTTGTCCTTGGCGGATTATATGGCGGCTTCCTTAATCCGACCGAAGCCGGCGCTGTCGGGGCATGCGGCGCACTTGTCATTGCACTGCTGCGTCGTACCCTTTCAGGAAAAATCTTTTGGGATCTTCTGGTCGAGGCCGGGCAGATCACCGTGTCGGTTCTGTTCCTGATCATGGCGGCAACCTTCTTTAGCCGAATGCTGGCCATGTCCGGGCTGCCATCCCTGCTGGCAGACTGGATGTTGTCTGGGCCAATTGGTCCTTACGGCTTCCTTGCCCTGTTCCTTCTACTGGTCATTCTGCTCGGCTGCCTGATTGATTCGATTTCGATCATGTTGATCGTTCTGCCAATCGCAATCCCGGTTGCAACCGAGGCAGGATTTGACCTGATCTGGTTTGGCATTCTGACGGTTGTCGCCGTCGAGATCGGTTTGCTGACGCCACCATTTGGACTTTCGGTCTACACGATCAAAACCGCCCTGGGACAAAATGATTTGAAAGTTGGCGAGATATTCCGGGGCTCGACCCCGTTCTTTCTGGCGATGGTGGCATCACTGTTTGTACTTGCTGCCATTCCGGAAATCTCGACCTGGCTGGCACGCCTCTGACACCGGTTTGCTTTCGAGCAACTTCAACGACCACAGGATTACACACAATGACCCAACTGCTTTTTATCTCCGGAAGCTTGAGACAGGATTCTTCCTCTACTGCTTTGCTTCGCGCACTTGAGCTGAGGATAAAATCTGTCCCCGCTGTGACGGATGTGACCTATGCAGACATTGGGGCGCTGCCACACTACAACGCCGACCGGGCAATGAACGAGGAGATCCGGAACCTTGTCGACGCAATTGCAACGGCCGATGGTGTGGTAATCGCAACACCGGAATATAATTTCAGTATCCCCGGGGTTTTAAAGAATGCCATCGACTGGGCTTCACGACCTGCCTACCAGTCCGTGTTCAAGGGTAAACCGGTTTTCGTTCTTTCCGTTTCCGGCGGTGCACTTGGCGGGGTACGGGCGCAAGGCCACCTGAAATACATCCTCAACGGGATGCTTGCGGAAGTATTTCCCTGGCAGGAAATTGTTGTGCCTGTGGCACCAAAGAAAATGATCGAGGGAACGTTTGAAGATCAGGCCGTCCTTGATTTTGCGACGGAAGGCCTGATGGCCTTCGTTTCCCGACTGAATTCGTGAACCAGTCACCCCTGTGCCTGTCAAAACACATGCGGACTTTATCGTAAGAAATATCACCCGAAACAAATGGCATTTTTCGTAATGCGAAATTATTTTCTCTTGACGAAGAATTTGGGTGCCATATCGTTTCAGCAGAAACTCTGTAGAACAAATTATCGAAGGCCTTTGCATTCACAAGCAATGAGACGGCTTTCAGGGAGAGAAAAATGTCAGATGTGAACCAGTTCAATATCACCGAGGCCGTAAAGGACTCATTCAAGACCGAGCCGGGCAGTCGCTTTGAGCAATTGCTTCATGGTTTGATCGAACACCTGCATGACTACACACGCGAAATGAACATCACCCACGATGAGTGGATGAAAGTTCTTACGTTCCTGTATGACTGCGGGAAAATCTCAACGCCAGAACGCCAGGAATTCATTCTTCTGTCCGACGTGCTTGGCTTCTCGGCTTTGGTCGATATGCTCAATACCCGTGGCGGCGCAACCGAGGGCTCCAACCTTGGCCCGTTCTATCTTGATGATGCTGCAAACATGCCGCTTGGTTGTGATATTGCAGGCGATCGCAGCGGCGCCATCGTTCTGGTCCATGGCAAGGTCACTGACATTCTCCATCACCCCTTATCAGGGGCAGTCATCGACACCTGGCAGGCGGATGCATCCGGAACCTATCCGATTCAGGAGCAAGAACACGGTCAGGACAAATACGACCTGCGGGCCAAGCTGAAAACAGACTCAGAGGGCCGCTATTACTACACGACGGTTTTGCCAAAACCCTACACAGTTCCTTATGACGGTCCGGTTGGCGAGTTGCTCCGTGCGGGAAATCGTCACGCATGGCGCGCGGCACATCTCCACTACATTATCCGCCATCCGGGCATGCACACCGTGACCACCGAGGTCTTCTTCGAAAACACCGAATATCTTGGAAACGACGCGGTCTTCGGTGTCCGCAAATCCTTGATCGGCAAAGTGGTTCCGGCATCAAAGGTTGACCTTTCCAGTTTCGATCTTGCGCGCAAACCCGATGCCGTCATCGAGTATGACTTCGTAATGGCGCCAGACAATAACGCGTAACCAGGATGCTGCGCGCCAGCAGATCAGCCGGGGAAACTTTGACCAATACAAAAATATCGGGAAGGAAATGTTATGTGCAGACTGTGTGTGAATAAACCAGCCGCTGAACCATGCCCCTTGAATTTTGACTTTGACCGAAGCACGCCCCTGCTTGATCCGCTGCCACGCGGTGCCGGAGAAAAAGAACGTCAGGTTCTGATCAGGAACGCTGTTATCCTTAGTATGGATGAAGAGACCGGCAACTTTGTCTCCGGTTCGATTTTGATCGAAGGCTCCAAAATCATTGCCGTTGACAACGAGATTGATGCACCGGATGCAGAAGTCATTGATGCATCCGGAAAAATTGTCATGCCGGGATTTGTCGATACGCATCACCATCAATTTGAAACGGCTTTGCGCGGGCAGCTGGCCCACGCCGTACTGATGAATGACGGACGACCGGTCAACAAATCCAACTACTACGAAACCATCCTTCAAAACTTCTCGATGCATTACCAACCGGAAGATGTTTTCATCAATGAGTTGTTTGGTGGCCTCGCACAGCTTGATGCCGGTGTGACCACTGTGATGGATGTTAGCCAGATCCATCACAGCCCCGAACATTCCGATGCAGCGATCGAGGGCCTTCAGGCCGCGGGTCGACGGGGTGTTTTCGGATATTTCGAGGGATGGGGTGATCGTGCACAATATCCCCGGGATGCCAAACGTATCAGGGATCAGCACTTCAATTCTGACGACCAGTTAACCACCATGGTGATGGGCGGCGAAATCTATCTGCCCGGTTACGAGGAAGCCTGGAAAATCGGCCGTGATCTTGGCCTTCCGATTGCCTTGCATGTTGTGGGCACTTTCGGCATGCAGGAAACCTTCGACACCCTTGCCAAAGATGGATGGTTCGGACCGGACAACATCTTCATTCATATGACAGGGATGTCCGATTATGCATGGAAGGTTGCTGCAGATGCCGGATCGCACATCTCGTTGTCAGTGCCCATTGAAATGCATATGCGCCATGGAACGCCACCAATTCAGCAGGCGCTTGACCTTGGCATGGACATCTCGTTGTCGACCGATGTTGAATGCACCATGACAGCCGACTTCTTCACCCAGATGCGCTCGATGATTACGTTGCAACGGATGTTTGCCAACGACATGGCGCTGTCTGGCAAAGAATATCCGGACCTTCTTCAGTGCATGGACACGCTCTATCACGCAACCATGGGCGGGGCAAAAGGGCTAAAACTTGATCACCGCATTGGCAGCCTGAAACCTGGCAAAGAGGCTGACATCATCATGCTTGATGCCAATGCCCTCAACGTTGCGCCACTAAACAACGCAGCCGGCGCCGTTGTTACATTGATGGAGCGCAGCAACGTCGACACCGTCATGGTTGCAGGCAAGATCCGGAAGTGGCAAGGCAAACTGGTTGGCGCTGATCTGGCAAGCCTTCGTAAAAACCTCGAAGCAAGCCGGGACAGATTGTTCTCCGCCGCAGGCATTGAGAAAAACATACTCGCAATCCAGGATCACGTTCAGTGATCGGAGTGCGACGTTTTAGCTGGAAAGAAGCAAAAGGCGCAGCCTGAGGCAGCATTGCTTCTCCAAAGAATTTTGCAATACACCCGCAAAACTGCGATCTGATCTTCACATCAGGTCGCAGTTTTTCTGCTCCGGCTCCGGCTTGATCAACCCAAAACACATCCGGACGAAATTGCACGCCCCAACCCCGAATTGTGACAATTCGGGTGGCTGGTCTGTCAGGTTAATTTCATGTGGGAAGAATGAGAGGCAATGGAGCAGTGAATACGCTCTGTAAACACAGCTGTCACGTGCCACAAAAGATGACATTCGACATGCAGAGAAATCAACCGCTTAGCATTTCCTATTGCCACATAAGTTGACACGGGTTGACACATAAGCTGACAAAAAGCTGCTGAATTGACAGAAAAGCTGACATTTTCATTCAACACTGTCGTCGCATGCGTTTTCAATCCGCCAAGCAACAGAGCTTTCCTCAGAATATCGTTCTAAACTCTGGGCACACCAAACTCTCCGGCAAGTGCAGCCAGTTTGTCATGGAAAAGATTTAGCAGATCCAATTTAGCGGATGCCATTCGTTGAACCACACCAATCTGCCGGTAAACCTGAGGTTCGCCGAATGGCCGGATCAGCAAATCATGTTTGTCATGGCGCACTGCAATATGGGGCACCACTGTTGCCCCCAGTCCCTCAGCAACACATTCAACAATTGCAGATATTGTATCAATTTCGGCGGTATCGGATGTGACAATCCCCATCTTCGAGATTTCGAGGTCGATCAGATTGGCGAGTGGCACGTTGCTCCGAAACCGAACGAAGGGAAGTGTTTCCAAAATTTTGCGCGCATCCATATCGGGCGTTCCGCGTGGCGCAATGACAACAAGTGGTTCACGGATAAACGGTCGCCAAACCATACCGGACGGAATACCAAGATGCTCAGCCACAATTGCCATATCAAGGCGTCCTGCATGCACATCCGTAATCATCGGACTTGAAAGCCCTACACGCAAATTGATGCGCAAGTCCGGATAAGTTGATCGCAATGAGACAATTGCTTTTGGCAGAAGACCGATTGTGCTCGTTCTGACCGATCCGATGTTAAGAGTGCCGCTTTTTCGCTCCCCGCGCATGGCGCTTTGTGTTTCCTCGACGACACGCAAAACCGATCTTGCGGTTTCAAGAAGTTGGAGCCCATGCACATTAAGCGTGGGCGGCCGTGTGCCACGGTTGAACAGACTGACACCCATTTCCTGCTCAAGAGCCTGCATTTGCTGGCTAACGGCCGATGGCGTCAGATGGACGATTTCGGCTGCGCGGGCAAAAGTGCCTTGTTCTGAAACGGCTACCAACGTCTTGAGTTGTCGAGTATCCATGAGAACCACCAGATTTTCTTAATTTATTCGGAAATATTATTCGCTGTAATATAAAAAATCTATCGTTAATCTTCCCTGACGCCAAAAGGCAAAACAAACAAGAAGCAAATTAGGGAAGAAATATGCAGGGTGACCTCTATCCACGCCCGTGCGAGGGAGTGGGCCAATGACCGAGCCTGTAAACATCCTCGTCACCGGTCCGGACCTGGATCCGGCAGCATCGGCACTGATTGAGCAGGCTGGTATTAATCGTATTCATACCCCGCCTTACCCGACAGACGACGTACTGACCGATCACCTCGCCCGGTTCCGCCCCCAGGGCGTTGTATCTCGGATGGGAAAATTCGGTGCGCTTGCTATGGATGGGGCCCCCGATCTCAAGGTTATTTCCAAGCACGGTGCGGGTGTTGACAACATTGATGTCGATGCCGCAACCGAGCGCGGGATTGCCGTTGTGCGTGCGCCGGGTGCAAACGCCCTTTCGGTCGCCGAACATACCATTGCCTTGCTGCTTGCGACGGTAAAGCAGATTGTGCCGCTGGTGTCTGGCCTACGCGACGGGCGCTGGGAAAAGCCGGGTTTCCTCGGCGTAGAGATTGCCGGAAAAACCCTTGGCTTGGTCGGGTTCGGTGCCATTGCACAGCACACGGCTCGCCTTGGACGCGGACTTGGACTGAATGTTGTTGCCTATGACCCGATGGCACAGGACAGCGTATTTGCCGCAGAAGGTGTGCAGCGGATAGCGAGTGTCGACGAACTTCTTGCCATCGCAGATATTGTTAGCCTGCATTGCCCGTTGATGCCTGCGACACAGCACATGATCAACGCGCAAAGCCTGCAGATCATGAAGCCGCAAAGCTATCTGATAAACACCGCACGTGGCGGCCTGATCAGTGAGACCGATTTGCTGATGGCGCTACAAAGCGGACATATCGCCGGTGCAGGTCTTGATACGTTCGAGCACGAACCACCGTCACCTGATAACCCGCTGATGAACGAGCGAACAGTTGTTGTCACCCCGCATGTCGGCGGGGTCACGGCGGCGGCCGGTCGACGGGTTGGTCTTCTGGCCGTCGAGGGGATCATTGATTTGCTGGCGGGCAAGAAAATTGCTGCAGAACGCATCGTCAATCCCGAGATTTTTGCTGCGGGAACAGCCCGACTGTTGATGTCAGGTGTAGATGCAAAACTGTTCGAGAAAGGGTGAGCAGAATGACTGTCGGAAATCGTATTTTCCCACGTAAACAGAAAATCTCGGCAGAGCTGGTGGAAAAGTTCCGCGTCTTGCCGGTCGCCAATGTTAGCGATTGCATGAGCCGTCTATATGCGGGCGGCACCAACCTGCGTCCGATGCACACCGATGGTGTTCTTGCCGGTCCGGCACTTACGGTCAAATGCCGTCCTGGTGACAATCTGATGCTGCACAAGGCCATTGATATTGCAGAGCCCGGCGACGTCATCGTTGTTGATGGCGGGGGGGATCTGAACAATGCGCTGATGGGTGAGCTGATGCTCGCACATGCGATCAACCGCGGCGTTGCCGGCTTTGTTCTGTATGGCAGTCTGCGAGACCTTGATGCGTTCAGAAGCGTCAATCTGCCAACTTATGCGGTCGGGGTTACCCATCGCGGCCCTTATAAGTTCGGGCCGGGTGAGATCAACGCGACCATCTCGATTGATGGCATGACCATTGAAGCCGGTGATCTCGTCCTTGGTGATTCTGATGGTGTTTTGGCAGTGCCGGTCAACGACGCCGAAGCCGTCCTTGAGGCGACCTTGGCGAAGCAGGCCGCCGAAGAACGTCAGATGCAGCAGATTAAAGAGCGCACCAACGACCGTTCTTGGGTCGACAAGGCGCTGGCTGCGGCAGGGGTCGAGATCATATCAGCCTGATTTCGAGTTTGAAGTGAAGTGCGTTAAGTGTTTGGCATTTATGAATTGTTCAGGGTGCCAAGATCAAGAGATGTCTATTATGTCTCATATGTAGAGCGAAAATGCCTGCATCATATAATAAGAAAAACTGTTGAAAGATTGAATTTATATTCACTTTCATAAATAAAAAGTCGTGATGTAGGGTTGAATTAATCAATCGGGAGGAAACCAAAATGAAATTCAAAACGATTATTGCATCTGCGTGCCTTGTTGCTGCTTTTGCATCCAACGCGCATGCAGAATATCCGGAAAAGAAAATCGAAATCATCGTCGGTTATTCCGCCGGTGGTGGTACCGACGTTATGGCACGTACGGTTGCGCCGTTCCTTGAGCGTTATCTGGGTGATGGTTCCACGGTTGTTGTCAAAAACATGCCCGGCGCCAGTGGTCAGATCGGTGTGACCGAAGTTGCCAATGCTGATCCGGACGGCTACACGCTTGGCACCTTCAACCTGCCGGGCATGATGGCTCGTACGCTTGACCGCAAGGCTGATTATTCCGCCGACAGCTTCACCTATCTTGCCAACGTCGTTGACGATCCGAACGTGATCGTGACTGCAAAGGACAGCAAGCTCGACACCATGGAAAAGCTGATGACTGCTGCCAAGGCAGATCCGGGAGCAATCACCGTTGGCATGTCGAGCCTGGGCGGGGATGACCACTTCTTCCTGATGCGCCTGCAAAATGGCAGTGGTGCTGAATTCACCATTGCGCCGTTCAAGGGATCCGCACCGGCACGTACCGCTGTGATGGGTGGTCATGTTGCCATGGGCATCTTCAACCTTTCGGAAGTTCTTGGCTTCCGCGAAGATCTCAACATCCTTGGTGTTGCCACCGAGGAGCGTTCAAGCCTAGCAGATGACATTCCGACCTTTACCGAGCAGGGAGTAAACGTTGTAAACGGTTCTCTTCGTGGCTTTGTCGCACCGCTAAATCTACCAGAAGATGTACGTAGCAAACTTCTGGATGCCTTCCAGAAGGCATATGATGATCCTGAGTTCTCTAAGGCGATGCTTGCATCTGGTAATCCGGTGAAACTGACTCTTGGCGACGACTTCAAGGCGCTTAATCAGGAACAGTATGACTTCGCCAAATCGGTTTGGGAAACCACTCCCTGGAAGTAATCCTTCGAGGTAGATTAAGGCTCCATGATGATAGCCAAAGAGGTGCTATGTGCCTCTTTGCCGATTTCCCAAAAACAGGCCTGAATTGCGTCACTTGTCTTGCACCAGACGGGATCAATACTACCCGTCGGATCCACATGACCAGGCATTCAGGTTCAAATAAGTCGAGACCAGCAAAATGACGAACCAAACCGGTTCACGCATATTGCAACCTGACAACATTGCCGGTGTTGTAATGATTGCTGCTTGTGCGTGGCTCCTCACCAAAGTTACTGACATGCCCGAAATGAGCGCATTGTTGCCGGTGGCGATGCTCAGCACGATTATCGCGCTTTCGGTGTTGATGATTGTGCGTAATCTGATCCGGAGCGAGGCCATAGCGGTCAAGCCGGTCTTTTCCTCGTTACCGCGGTTTCTGCTCGTCGTGTTTTGTGTCGGGTCTTACGTTCTGGCTGTTGCGACAATCGGCTTCTATACCTCGACATTGATCATGCTTCCGGTAGTCGCCTGGCTTTTTGGCTATCGCAACCTCAAGGGTATTGCCCTTGCGACGCTGATTGTTGTTGGCGGCATTGCATTGATCTTCCTGGTTCTGATGAACCAGAGCCTGCCGCCCGAATTTTTCCAGTCCTGACGCCGGAGAGCTTTTATGTATGCCAATCTAATTGATGCTCTGCCAAACGTTCTAGGCTGGGCCAATATGTTGTCTGTCGTCATAGGGGTGATCGCCGGAATTTGCGTTGGCGCGCTTCCGGGGCTAAGTGCCACGATGGCGATTTCGGTTCTGATCCCGTTCACCTTCGGGCTGGATCCCTTGGTTGCTCTTGGCATGATGGCTGGGATTTATAACGGCGCGATGTATGGCGGGGCGATCCCGGCAGTATTGTTGCGCATTCCGGGTACACCAGCCGCTGTTGCGACCAGTTTTGATGGTTACCCCATGGCGCAGTCAGGCCGCGGAGGTTTTGCCCTTCAGGTCGCAGTTGTGTCTTCAGCTATCGGCGGGATTGCATCAGCAATTGTTCTGATGTTGCTTGCGCCGCCTTTGTCCAAGGTGACCCTGCTGTTCGGACCGGCCGAGATATTCTGGGTCGCGGTATTTGGTTTGTCTTCGATTGTCTTTCTTTTGGGAGGCGATCCGATCAAGGGACTGATCAGTGCAGCTTTCGGTGTCACGGTTTCTGTGGTCGGTTCGGATACGATTACCGGTTACGAGCGGCTGACCTTTGATCATCTTGAACTGCTTGATGGGATCAATATCGTTGTGTTGCTGGTTGGGCTTTATGCCTTGCCGCCAGCGATTGATCTTTTGGAAAATGCCGATTTTGAAACCGCGAAGGGCAAATTCAATCTGGGTACCGGCAGCATCTGGAAAGCCATTCCAAGCATGCTCGGCTTCTGGAAAACATGGCTACGTTCAAGTGTGATCGGGGTGCTGATCGGCATTTTACCCGGAGCGGGTGGCTCCATGGCGGCGTTCCTTAGCTATAACGAGGCACGCCGGGCATCAAAAAACCCCAAGGCTTGGGGCAATGGCGAACCAGAAGGTGTTGCCGCGGCCGAAACCGCAAACAATGCCGACACCGCATCGGCGATGATCCCGGCCCTCACGCTGGGTGTTCCGGGAACGTCTGTGGCGGCTGTCATGCTGGGCGGGTTGCTTATTCACGGTTTGCAGCCGGGGCCGATGTTGTTCCGCGATAACCCTGACCTTGTATTCGGCTTTATGTGGCAGTTTCTGTTTGGGGCAATCCTTCTGATCTTCCTTGGCGGGTCGCTTGCCACCAACAGCTTTGCACAAGTATTGCGTCTCCCGCGCCCGATGCTTGGGGCGATCATTATCGCGCTCGTCTTTATCGGGGTGTATTCAATCAATGGCCGGATGTTTGACGTTTATCTGACCCTTGGCTTCGGTCTTGTCGGTTACTTCATGGACAAGCTGAAATTCCCGCTCCCCCCGGTGGTCTTGGGTCTTATTCTCGGCAGCTTTGCCGAGGAAAATCTGCGTCTTGCCCTTCGGATTGGTCGAAATGACTGGTCGACCCTTTGGCAGAATGGTACTAGCCAGATCATCATTGCCATCACCGTTGCTGTGATTGTTGGTCCGATGATCATGCGTGTCATCAGGTCCCAAAAGTCAGAGAACAGTGACGGAAAATGACACAGTTTTTGTGTCTCGATGACTATGAGGCGGTTGCGCGCAGCCGCCTCCCTCATCCTCTTTACACCTATATCGCCAGCGCCGCCGAAACATCGGCAACCTTGCGCGACAACCAAACGGCTTTTCAAAACTGGGGGTTTGTTCCCCGTGTCTTGCGAGGTGTTTCCGACCGGACAATAGCAACAAAACTGTTGGAACAAAGCTTTGATGCGCCTGTCGGAATTGCACCAATGGGCATATCTGCCCTGATGGCCTATGACGGGGATATCGTACTGGCCCGCGCAGCAGCCAAACAGAATATTCCGATGATCCTGAGCGGTTCTTCGCTGACTGCCATGGAAAAGGTCTTCAAAGTCAATCCCGACTGCTGGTTTCAAGCTTATCTGCCGGGCGAGGACGACAAGATTGTGGCCTTGATTGACCGGGTAAAACGAACCGGGTTTGGGACATTGGTGTTAACTGTCGATACGGCCGTTCTTGCCAATCGAGAGAACAATTTGCGCGCCGGGTTCTCATCACCCCTCCGGCTCACCCCGAAAACCGTCTGGAAATTTGCAACGCACCCGAGATGGGTCTTCGGCACTTTTGGGCGAACTTTGCTTGCAGAGGGAATGCCACATTTTGAAAATTCCAATGCCTGGCGTGGTGCACCCATCATGTCCCGCAACGTTATCCGGGATTTCGGGCGCAAGGATCATCTGAACTGGGATCATCTGCGCCTGATCCGGGATCAATGGCATGGCAAGCTCATCATAAAAGGTGTTCTTGCACACCAGGACATACAGGAAATCCGAAAGCTGGGCTGTGATGGGGTTATTTTATCAAATCACGGAGGCCGTCAGCTAGACGGGGCGGTATCGCCGCTTCGCGTTCTTCCCGATGCACTTGAGGCAGCGGGCAACATTCCGGTCATGATTGATGGCGGGTTCCGACGAGGAACGGATGTTATCAAGGCACTGGCCTTGGGCGCATCTTTTGTCTTTATCGGGCGACCATTCCTTTATGCAGCTATCGCACGCGGCGAGGCCGGGGTCTGCAATGCGATAGAGATCATGAAATCAGAGCTGCACCGTGATCTCGGGCTTCTGGGAAAACGTACTATAGATGAACTCACCATAGACATTTTGATGCCGCTATAACCGACAAAAGAAAAGGCCACTCAACATGTGTTGAGTGGCCTTTTCTATGTTCATCGGAGCACGGCGGTCCATCGGACCAGAATCGATTGGCTCAGCTTTGCACACCGTGACCTGAATACATGGCATGACCGGCAATTCCCAATTCTGCCGGGAATTTGGCTTTCGGAACGATCCCGGTAGCGGCAATTGTTGGTGCCATCAAAATCTTCATGGTTTCCTCGGGATTCTGATAAAATAGACGTCTTTGTGACGCTCGTATTCAAGCAGTTGGTCTTCCACTATTTCCAGGGCGTGTTTTCCCATATATCTCTGGCCACGGCAGACTGCTGTTCGGCAAGAGCCGCAAAATCTTCCCCTGCAACGAATGAAATCGGGTTGCCCTGATCTGCCGCAGTTTTCTGGAATTCCGGATTCTCGTTCACCGCACGGAGTGCTGCAATAAGGATGTCGCGGATGTCATCTGGAAGACCGGCCGGAGCCACAAGACCGCGGTAGGACCCCATCAGAACGTCAAACCCCAATTCACGTGCCGTCGGAACATCCGGTGCGAACGCAGAACGTTCGACATCAAGCACCGCCAAAACCTTTAAATTGTCTTCAAAGCCGATTGTCTGACCGAGGGTCATGGTGCCTGCTGTAACGTGGCCTCCCATAATTGCCACACGTGCATTGGCCGCCCCCTTGAAAGGCACCAAGGAGAACTCAACACCAGCAGCCTTTTGCATCAGGATGCCTGCAAAATGATCGTTCCCACCCAGGGACGACAACCCCATGGTCACCGCTCCGGGTTCTGTCCCGGCACGTTCGAGCAATTCGTTCAGGTCTTTAATCCCTGACTCTTTGGATACGACAATGGTATTCGGGTCCTTCACGAAATTTGCCAGATAGGTAAAACTCTTGGCGTCGTAATCGGCCTTCCGGTCCATCGTCAGTGCCAAGGCTGCTGGCAAATTAAACGTACCGAGGGTATAGCCATCAGGCTTTGCCTCGGCAACGGCGGTAAATCCGATCTGTCCACCGGCACCGGGCATGTTTTTCACGACAACGCTTTCGTCCCCGGCAAGGTTCTTTTCAAGAAATTCCCCGACGATTCTAGCCAGAACATCGGTACCGCCACCTGCAGAATAGCCAACGACAATTTCCACAGTTTTTTGCGGATATTGTTCGGCTGAGGCCCCCGTAATGGACAACCCCGCAACGGCCAACCCTGAAAGTAGGTACTTAAGAAGCTGTTTCAAATCCATATCCTCCCTGAATTGCATTCTTGGTTTTCGGAAATTTGATGCCATAGGTCGCAGCTGCGGTGCCATGGAACATGGCTGTACGCTCATCTGCTGTAAGGGGTCTGGCCAGACGTTTGAAAGCATTCCAAAGTACCGAATAGGCAAACATGCCCTTATCTACGGGGAAATTGCTCTCGAACATGGCTCTATTTGCGCCGAACGCGTTCAGGCAGACATCCAAATGTGCTGCCCAATCATCGGCAATCTTCTCGGACGATGGCGGGATCTCGGACAGATGATAATCCTTGCCCATCACCATCAGGCCAAACCCGCCTATTTTCATCCGGGTATTAGGCAATTGCGCCAGTCGTTCCACGCCCGCCCGCCAAGCGACAAAATGCGCTGAAGGATTATCGCGATATGGTCCCGCACCCAGCGGACCACCAAGGTGATCAATTACAACTGTCAGATCGGGATTTACCTTCGCGAGGTCAAAAACTTCATCAAGCTGGGTCTGGTATGCCCACACATCAAGAACCAGTCCCGCCTTTGCGACCTCTGCTGCACCCTTTAGAAAGGTATCGGCTTTCAATAAACCGGCAGGTGCCGGTTTGGGATTGGAAACCAAACGCGGATCAGGATGATGGGCCGTGGTATTGCGAATACCACAAACAGTCCCCTCACCAGCATCGACAAGCGCCTCAATCTGCGCGCGGGCTTGGGCACCAAGAAGTAAATCGGCATGGGCAATTAACTTGACCGGATAAACCGATGTATCCGCATCGCGCGCCCATCGACGAATGGTATCGACCTCACCAACGGAACGAAGTGTCTCTGGTCCGTCTGTGCGATAGCCTGTGCGGCATTGTACATAAATGCTGGCACAGACATTGTGCCCGTTGGCCAGATCAGCCAGAAACTCTTCACAGCGATACCGGCTTCCGGGTCGATCCCACAAGTGATGATGGGCATCCAGAATAGGTTGCTCAGGATCAAGAACCGGCTCGACATGACGCGCAAGCCAGTCTTCGCGAATGGTTGCATGCGGTCCGGTCACAGGCCACCCCATCCATCCACAATGATGTAAAGATTAGTCTGGTGCATGTTGAGGCACACTTTGGAACCTTCAACCATTGCATTCGCATGCATCGCTATGTTTCCTCCTGAGACCGATTTCGCCTTTGGCCTATCGATCACCTTTTGATTTTCAAAAAGCTTACAGGATGAAATACACTTCACATAAGCGAATAATTTTAGCTATTTTATCCAGTTTTTCTTAATAAAAATACACTGGAAAGGCCATACAGCCCAAGTCCCCAGATTTCCTCTCGAAAGCAGCCTAAGCAGGTCCGCTCGACCGAGCTGGTGGCGACGATTCTGGAAGCGGCTGTTCAGGTTTTGGCGACGGAAGGTGCACAGCGCTTTACGACGGCACGCGTGACCATCCCGAGCGATATCTGAAGCAATTCACCGGCATCCTCCAGACCGATGCCTATGTGGGCTACAAGCGGCTCTATCTCCCCGACCGCAACCCCGGATCGGTGACAGAGTCGCTCTGCTGAAGCCATGCCCGGCGCAAGTTCTTCGTGCTCGCCGACATCACAACCAATACGCGTCGGGAAAAGGCCGCCCCGTCGATCTCGCTGATCGCCTTTGAGGCCGCCAAACGCATCGATCTCCTGTTCGATATGGAGCGCGACATCAATGGAATGCCCAGTGAGCAGCGCCTCGCCGCCAGGGCTGAAAGGAGCGTCGCTCGTCCTCGAACTGGAAACGTGGCTGCGTGGGCTCTCGCGCCACTCACAGGTCGCCCAGGCGATCAACTACATACTCAAGTTCTGGGAAGGGTTCATCCGCTTCCTCGCTGACGGACGCATCTGCCTGACCAACAATGCGGCCGAACGAGCGCTGCGCGGCCTGGCTCTCGGCAGAAAGTCCTGGCCCTTCGCCGGTTCCCAGCGCGGAGCCGATCGCGCCGCAGTCATGTTCACACAGATCGGAACCACCCGGCTCAGCGACGTCGACCCGCAGGCCTGACTCGCAGACGTGCTCGCCCACATCGCTGACACGCCGCAGAACCGGCTGGCCGAAATCCTGCCATGGAACTGGCTCCGATCCACCGTCACCGCAAATGCAGTTTGGCCGGATTGACAAACAGATTGGCGAGACCGCGAGAGCCTGCTTCGCCGAATTCAGTTTATTAAGATGCTAATGCGGATCATTCGTAATTGTTGCCGCAGATTATTCTATCTTCAATCGGGGTGACAAAATGACTCATTTGAATAAGTATAAGCTGTCGGCGAGCCCCATATATTTGCTCGCGACGCTCCTTGCTTCGGGATGGGCCTGTTCCGCAGAGGCGCAAACGGCATCAGCACAGACAAAACCCATTCAAACAAATACCGAGGCCGATGTTACGGTCCTCGATCCTATAGTAGTTACGTCTAGAAAAACTAACGAGGACCTTAAAAATGTCCCCGAAAGCATCACGGTAGTTCCCCCAGAAAGTTTGATGGCTGCACCATTCGATCCCGGCGCAGCCATTGCCCGCAATTCGCCGAATGTGCAGTGGATCAACAGAGCCACAGGTTCGCAGTTTTTCTCTATTCGCGGCGTGAGTTCGCTCGGAACGCCCGTCAATTTTTCCGATGGTACGGTCGCCTTCAATATCGACGGCGTACCAAATAGCATGATGAGCGCCTCCAACATTCTTCTCGATGTCAATCGAGTCGAGGTTATGCGCGGCCCGCAGGGTACGCTCTGGGGCAGCAATGCCCTTGGCGGCGCCATCAATGTCGTGACCAATCAGCCGGACGGGACACGGGATATCCATGCGACCGGCGAGATTGGCTCAAACGGCTATCGCATGGGCGAGATGGTTCTGGGCGGCAATATCATCGACGATACGCTTGATGGACGCATGGCCGTACGTTTCGGTCACCAGAACGGTGACGTCGACAGCTTGTTCACCGATGACCTCGGCGAGCGCGATATCGCGGCATTCCGTGGCGGACTGCGCTTCACCGGGACCGACGATACGACCGTCACACTCACGGGCAGCTACCTGCGAGATGAAGGCAACGCCCCCTTCTACCTCCTGCGCGATAGGTCGCATTCTCCGACCAGCGGAACCTTGACCGAACCGCAGTCGGTAACGACCCAAGGCGGCACAACGCTGACCGTGGAACACGAGTTTGGCGCCTTCAGGGTCACCTCCGTCAGCGCCTACCAGTACAACGAGCTGGACAGCAAGAGCGACAACGCCGACAAACTGCTCTATGACAAGCTTGGATTTCCGGCTTTCAGTGATCGCGGTCACCTCGACGACAAGGAGAACATCTTCAGCCAGGAGCTTCGGCTGAATTCGCTGGAAGACGATCCCATCCGGTGGGTCATCGGCTCCAGCGTCGCTCACAGCGAGGGAAGTCGTACATGCGTCAGCGCCCAATGCGCGCCCGCGCCTTACAGCGACACCATCAGAATGGACACCGATCTCGACAGTACCAATCTCGGCCTGTTCGGTGACATTTCGGTCCCGTTTGCTGAGCGATGGGAGTTTTCGATCGGCGGTCGACTGAACCATGATGACATCGAACTCAAGCGTCGAAATTCGCAGGATATTGCCGATCTGACAGGCTCAAACTCTACCTCGGAAACCTATCCGACAGGCCGAATGGCGCTGGCTTACAAATGGTCGAATGAAGTGCAGACTTATGTTTCGGTAGCGCGCGGACACGCCACCCGTGTCTATCCGTTGTTCGGTTACCCGGTGAATGGCGTGGTGGACGATCCATATCCGGCGGCGACCGGCTGGACCTATGAGGCAGGCATTAAGACAAGCCTGTTCGACGACCGCCTCGAACTCGATGCAAGCGTCTATCACAATGACATAAAGAACGGGGTCATGACCTACCTTGATCCCGCACTGGGGGCGTTCCGCACGACCTATCAGGATTACGAGACCAGTGGCTTCGAGCTTCAGGGGCGTATGCTGATCTCGGGGGGATTGGCCCTGACGGGCGGCCTCGGCTACACCTACAGCGAGCTGGGAGCCAATGGCGCCAGCACCAACACCGTCTCGGGGAACAGGGTGCCCAACGCGGCGGAATGGACCGCCGCCACGGGGCTGCAATACGACACCTCGGCCCGAGCCCTGGCTCTCCCGGGTTCGCTGTCCTTCGGTGTGCAGTATCAGTACACTGGGAGCCGTGCTGCCGACGTCGACAATTCGTTTGATCTGAAGCCTTACCACATCGTGGACACACGGGTCGGGTGGAATAACGAAGCGGACGACCTGCAGATCTATGCCTTCGGGCGCAATCTTCTCGACCAACGCGCCGAAACCTTCGGTTCGCTCTTTCGCGGCGTCGAAACCGTCGCGGTCGGACCGGGCCGCATCTTCGGGCTGGGGATCACCAAGAGCTTTTGATCGTGAACACGGCGCGTATCGGGACGGCTGCCCTGCCGGAGCATTCGCTACGCTGCGATCATGGATGAGACCCAGCAGTTCCTATCGCTCACCATGATCGCGAGGCGCAGGCTTCAGTCGCCCCAAGAGGTAGCGGGTCGGCGGTTTGCCGACCATCTTTCGGAACATAGTCACGAAACCGCTGGCGCTTTCATAGCCGAGATCCATCGCGACGGCTTGGACGGTTTGGCCCGTGCTAAGATGCCGCAAGGCTAGGACCACGTGCAATTGCCGACGCCAGCGGCCGAAACTCATCCCCACCTCTTCCGCCAGCATGCGGCTGAGGCTGCGCTCGCTGAGCGCGACGCGGGAGGCCCACTCCGCGACGGTCGCACGATCCGCAGGCGCCGCGATCAACAGGTCGGTGAGCTTCTTCAGGCGCGGATCACTTGGGATCGGGAGGCGGAGATCTTCGACCGGAGCCACAGCCAACTCATCCAGGATGACGGACACGATGCGGCCGTCCGGACCTTCGACATAATAGCGTTCCGGTAGCTCGTTGGCCCGCATCAGCAGATGACGGAGCAGGCCCGATACCGTGATCGTGCAGCACTTGTCTGGCAGCTTCGGCGCCTCAGGAGGTTCGATGAAGAGAGAGATACACTCCACCTCGCCTGAGCCGAAAACGGTATGGGGCAGCCCGCCGGGAATCCACAAAGCACATTGCGGCGGCACGATCCAGACAGCGTCTTCAACCTCGCAGTTGATGACGCCACGGACCGTGAAAAGCAATTGCGCTTTCTGATGCGAGTGCCGCGGCGATTGCTCCAAAGTCTCAAGACTCGCGACAGCGTTGGCCGCGACGAGAGCGCGAGGTATCTCATCGACATAGGAAAGCCAATCGCTGCGGACATCTACATACATCAAAAACCTCGGCGTTTTTCAGTTAGGCCGGATTAAAACATATAATGTCTGGATTGCGCAATGACGCCACTCATAGACTGACTTATTACTTTCAAACAGCAGGGCAGCGCTCAACTGCCAAATCGCGTACATACGGATAGGAGTTTTGAAGTGGTCAACAATAACCCGGTTAAGCTCGCACTCGCGTGGTTAGTCCCCGCAGTCGGTGCCGTCATCTTCGTCACAATCCAGTGCTTCTCTTATTTGAACGTCTATGTCAGCAGCGGCGGAACGATGGAGGCCATTACGTTCGGCCCCGCCGCGTTATGGGTTGTATCTATTTTTTATGGTGCCTGGGTCATCCCGCCATTGCTGGCACTTGTGGGGGGACGCGCAACTAATTGGGCCATGCTCGTTCTCGGCGGTCTTCTTTTTATCATGAGCACGCTCGGCGGCGTATCGGATGGCCTGCGCGACGGCAGCCATCTCGTTGGCCTGGAGCTGTTGGCCGTCACACTTCCGGGTGCGGTCGCATTGATCATGTCGTGGCGGCACATTCGCTCGAATTAAAACGTCCATCCCTGCAAGGAGACGATACATGCCTTTGGACAGCACAGACTTCCCGCTCGTCTGGATGAGTTATGATCAGGGTCCCGCTCACGATCATGACGAGGACTTCGAGGCGTTCGAGGAAAATCTCAAACGCGGCGCGCCCTTCGTGATCTTGACCGATAACGCTCCGACCGAAGAGCACGAGCACAGCCAGGAAGAAAAAAAACGCACCTCGCTGTGGATGAAGAAGCACAAGGCAGAACTACGCTCGCTCGTGCTGGCGATGATCGTGATTGAGCCGAGCACCGCCAAGCGTCTGGCGTTCAAGCCTTTCGGTGTGGCCTTTGCCAAATTCTGGGGTTATCCGATGAGATTGGCCTCGTCTCGAGAGGAGGCCATGGAGATCGCCGGTAAACTGCTCTCGGAGCGCACCGGGTCTGGCCACAGCCCGACAAACGACTGATGTCACGTGCCACAAAAGCTGACATTCGACAAAGCGCTACACATCGGATAAGTACGCACTTGTATTTACAGAGACTCGAGGACGTTTTTGTCTTGGATGCTATAAATAGGGCGAGATGAAAGCCTGTCGTCCCAGCTTGCCAAAATGCTTCAAGATTTAGATTTTCAGAAATCTGCATGCCAACTTCTTGGCGATATTGCCATCTTCTCTGGCGAAAATTTCAACTTTTGTGGCACTCGACAGGAAAAATTGTTAGATGCCACAAAAGCTGACATCGTACTTGCTTTGAAATCAATTACTTAACATGTTTTATTGCCAGATAAGTTGTCAACGATTGCCACAGAAGATTACAAAAAACTACAGAATTGCCAGAAAAGCTGACGATTTTCTCATCGCATCAAAGTTTCGCCTAGCAATCACCGTCGAATGCACGAACACGCACAGATTGGTGCAGCATTTCGATAAGGTGGGATATGCCGAACACGGGCAAGCCTGTCGCCTTTTGCACCGCGCGGGCATAAGGGGGTAGATTGGTGCATTCAAACAGGAAAGCGCCCAGTTCTGGGTTATCCTGTTTGAGCTTTTTGCACTGTGTAACAACCTCCTGTTCGATCAGGTTGATATCGAACCCAGAGGTTCCGCTTACTGGGAGTCCCAAAATTGCAGAGCGGAAGTTCGGGCAGTCCTCCAGACCACACAACGCAATTCGGTCATGTGAAACACTCTCACCAATCATCAGGTGGCGCTTTGACAAAACGCTGGCATTAGCTGTAACCACTCCGACCTTGCGCGTACCGATCATGTTTAAAATCATCGGAAGCAGAAGCAAGCTTGAGGTCGCCACTGGGATTGATACCGCGGCGGAGAGTTCTTCCTGAACCACTGAAAGAAATCCGCAACTGGTTGCGATCGCGGAAACGCCTTCGCGTTCAAGTTCTTGAGCAGCCTCGATGAAATGAGGCAGCAACACACGCGCTTTATCCGCACCGGTTACAACAGTGCCCTGGGTTGCTTGGATCACGATCTTATAGCGAACCGGAAAGTCAAACGTTCTTGCATTGGCTATATCACCATGCACGCGCGGAAATGTCGTATTAAGGACCAGAACACCAATGCTTTCGCCATAGATGGCACGTCCTTTGGTAAGATATCCGTCAGTCAATTCTGTCCCCCAACGACCGTAAGCGTACTGGCGTTCCGTATTGTCGCACCGATGCTGTCCTTTTCAAACTTACTAGCCAGCATCACACTGGATTCAACCCGCTCCACTGTGGGTAAAAGCGCAATTTCGTCAAGCAGCGCATCCAGATCCTCCAAATGGCTGAACTCTGCCCAACAGACAAGATCACAGGTTCCACTTGTCGAAAAGCAACTGCGGATTTCAGGAAAACTCTCCAGAACTCCGAGCAGATGCGACGACCGTTTCTGCGTTGTATTCAAATAGATCAATGCACGGGTATTTTCCGTGTCGTCGGTTTTGCGCACAATTGCCGAATAGCCAAGAATAATGCCTTTCCGCTCCAGACGGGAAATCCGTTCATGGATCGTCGAACGGGCAAGACCGGCGCGTTTCGCAAGTTCGGTTGCCGGCATTCGTGCATTTGTTTCCAAAAGTGCGACCAGTTGCCGATCAACATTATCCAAAGACCTGTACATTTGCCACTCAGCCTCTCACATGCGCTTGTTTTGATCGTTTTTTAATTATGAGAAATCTTTGCACATCGCGTCCAGACTGAAAAATGTGTAAAAATGCTTTCATCATGACTAAAAGTCATGGCGCTGTATCAAAGCCGGAGTTCCCATGCGCCGATTTCTTCCGACTTTATCGACCCTTCAGGCCTTCGAAGCCGCAGCCAGACAGCTTAGTTTCACCAAGGCAGCCGAGGATCTTGGCATCACACAAAGTGCGATTAGCCGCCAGATCAAGAACCTGGAAGAATTTTTGGGAATACAGCTGTTTGAACGATATGGCTCGCGCGTTGTCCTGACTGATGCCGGCAAGGCCTATGCCGAAACCATTCATGCCGCGATCGACAAGCTTGAAATCGCCTCAATCGATATCGTGCGCGGGCGACGCGCGGAAGAAGCTCTTAAAATTGGAACCTTGCCGACCTTCGGATCACGCTGGCTGACCCGGTATCTTGATGCCTTCAGCCGTAATTTTCCGGACGAGCATCTGGAATTTACCCGCACCTACAATGATGTTGATTTCAACAGTACCAGCATGGACATCGCCATCCTGCGCGGGGATGGCAGTTGGCCCGCCGCCAAGTCCTATCCGCTTTTTGCTGAAAAGATTGCCGTGGTTGCAGCCCCCGGTCTTATTCCGACTGGTACCAAGTTTGACAAAACCGGGTTTGCCAATTTCAGATTGCTGCAAAATGCCAGTCGATCAAGCTTGTGGTTGAAATGGTTAAGGGCGGCTGACATCAATTATCGCGGCACACTTCAGGGCCCACGATTTGATAATACCGGAATGCTTATCAATGCCGCGATTGCGGGATATGGACTGGCGGTGCTCCCGGTTTGCCTGATTGAGGACGAGCTTGCCGAAGGCAAGCTTCATACCCCCTTTGGCGCACCAGTTCCGTCGGGCGAGAATTTTTTTGTCGTATATCCGGAACGCAAGGCCCATTCGATTGCGGTCAAACGGTTTCGAGACTGGCTTTTGCAATTGACCAAACATTTGCGTTAGCCCCCGATAAAGACCGGGGGTTATCGGCATCTCAATTCTGCAGGATTTCCGGAAGCCAGGTCGCAATTTCCGGAAATGCCACAAGCACAAGCACAAAGGCACACATCACAAGGAATAACGGCACGGATGCCCGGGCAATAAAGCCGATCCCTTTGCCTGTCATTGCTTGTAGCATGAACAGGTTAAAGCCGATTGGTGGCGTAATCTGTGCCATTTCAACAACGATCATTAGATAGACACCAAACCACAGCATGTCGAAGCCCGCAGCACGAACCATTGGTTCGATCACGGCCATCGTCAGGACAATCGACGACAATCCATCCAGGAAACAGCCAAGAAAGATGTAAAACACTGTCAAAAGAATGATCAGTGTAAAGGGCGACAGTTCAAGGGCAGAAATATGCTGCGCCAAAGCAGCCGGTATCCCTGTAAAGCCCATGGTCAATGACAGGAAACCGGCCCCCATCAGGATCAGCATGATCATGCAGCTTGTCTGAACTGCTTGCATGACGCTTTCAGAGAAGCTTTCCCAGGTCAGACTTTTCTGCACAAACGACAAGATCAGCGACCCTAGGACACCAAGGGCGGCGGCCTCGGTCGCAGTTGCAAAGCCGGAATAAATCGATCCGATCACGCCACCGATCAGGCAAAGAACCGGTAAAAGGTCCGCCAGATTTTTGAAAACATTACCTTCGGTCTTTTCATGTTCGATCAAGGCGACCCTTTTTGCATTGAGCTTTGACCACACAATCACATAAAGGCTGAAACATGCCGCAAGCAAAATGCCCGGTATCATCGCGGCCATAAACAGACGCGAAATGCTTTCATTTACTGTGACACCGTAAACGATCATGGAAATCGATGGTGGGATCAACAGACCAAGCGTCCCGGCCCCTGACAGGGTTCCGATGATCATCTTTTCGGGATATTTGCGTTTACGCAGTTCCGGAACTGCCATCTTGCCAACGGTGGCTACAGTCGCGGCCGACGACCCTGAAATAGCAGCAAATACCGCCGACGCTCCGATATTGACGTGCAGCAACCCGCCAGGTAACCGGCCAAGAAATGGTGCAAGTCCTCTGAATAATGTTTCGCTCAGTGACGTGCGAAACAGGATTTCTCCCATCCAGACAAAAAGCGGAAGCGCCGTCAGGGTCCAGGACGATTGCCCTGCCCAGATATTGATCGCCATAGAATCACCAACCGGGGTCGACGTGAAAATCGACATACCGATAACAGCGGTCCCGAGAAGGGCTGCCCCAACCCAGACCCCCATGCCCAGCATAAGGAACAAGGATGCCAGAAAAACAATTATTGCAATGGTTTCAGTCATATCTCTTGTGGGCTTTCGTCAGATGAGGTCTCGGACAGCTCTGACTGCGTATGGCCTTCGATCAGGGACTGAAAAAGGCTATGCACAGCGGCCAGCGCAAACAGGCAAGAACCGGCAGAGACGAAAGCCTGGGGAATCCAGAGCAACATGCCATCTGCCCCTTGGCTACGGTCCTGAAACTCGTGACTAAGCATGGTCATCTGCGTCATGTACCAGGCAACAAAGCAGGTAATGACAGCCAGAATGATCAAACACAGGACTTCCACCACATGACGTCCGGCGCCTGTCAGCTTGTTGGCAATCAGCGAGATGCGGATATGGCGCTTGGCCCGCAGGGTATAGGCAAGGGCGGTGAATGTTCCGGTTGCCATTACATAACCGGCAATGTCCGTCGCCCCACCGGCATAAAGGCCAAAGGATCTGGCAAAAGTGCTGTAAAGAACCAGACAGCACAACGCTACCAACAATGTACCGGCAGCAACAGCACCTGCCTTGTAGACACGGTCAAGCGCCTGCGAAATCATGGTAAACATGTCGATCTCCAAAGAGAAAGCCTGCCGTCCCGTCAAGGGACGGCAGATCGTTATTGGCGCTTATTGTGCGCTGTAGGCGTCAAGAACTGCCTGTCCTTTCGCCCCTGCACGTTCCAGCCACTCAGCACGAAGCTTCGCCCCGACCTTTTCAAAGGCAGCGCGCAGCTCAGGGCTCATTTCAGCGACCTGCATACCATTCTTTTTGAACTCGTCGATATACCACGCATCAAGCTCTTCGGCTTTTGCCCAGCACTTGGCTTCAGCCGTTGCAGCGGCCTTGTCAAAAACGGCCTTGGTGGCGTCTTCCAGGCCGCCCCAAGCCTTGGCATTGACAACAACCATGTTTCGCGGCAGCCAAGCCTTGACGTCATAGTAGTATTTCACATGTTCCCAAAGCTTCTGGTCATAGCCGGTCGAACCCGATGAAATCATCGATTCAGCAACACCGGTGGCAAAGGCCTGCGGCAATTCAGCAGCTTCGATTTTGGTCGGAACCATGCCAAGTTCCTCGGCAAAGGCAGAAGTCGTCGCATTATACGCACGGAATTTCAGTCCCTTGATATCGTCCGGTGTTTTGGCTTCCACCGACGAATAGAACCCCTGTGGTGGCCACGGGCAGGAATACAGGAAGTGCAGACCTGCACCGTCCAGGGTTTCCTCAAGGGCCGGTTTCGATGACTGATAAAGTTTCATTGACGCGTCAAAACCCGTCGCAAGGAACGGGACCGAATCAACGCCATAGATCGGGTCTTCGTTCGCCAACGCGGAAATCAGCCGCTCGCCGATCGGGATGATACCGCGACGGACCGATGTATAAATCTGATCCCCCGGGAACAGGGAACCACCCGGATGGGGGATCACTTCAATATCCGTACCGGCGGTGATTTCGGCGGCAAACTCGGCCGCGATTTCCGAATGATAGTTCGACGCCGAATAGGCAAGCGCCATATCCCAGGTTTCTGCATTTGCCGCGGAAACCGCAAGCGGGAACGCAAGAACGATCCCGGTAATGACGGTATTCTTCAACTTCATAAAAGCCTCCGATGATAGATGTTGTTTTGTTTGTTTTTTATTATCTCAGGTAACGCTCCGCGCAGAAGGGCTTTGCGTCGATTGGTGGTGATTGACCGGTCATCAGATCGGCAAGAACCCGGGCCGTACCGGGCCCGGTGCAAAAACCGACATGCTGATGACCAAAGGCAAGCCAAAGACCTTTTCTTTTCGGGGCGGCACCGATGATTGGCCTGCTATCAGGAAGCGTCGGGCGACGCCCCATCCACGGGCTGTTTTCAACCGGGCCGGACAATGGAAATGCCTCTTTGGCAGACGAAACAGCTTGCTCGAATTGATTAAGTTTTCCCGGTGCATCACACGCATCAAGCTCGACACCGGTTGTCAGTCGAAATCCCTGCTCCATGGGGGCAAGGACATATCCACCACTGGCATCACAGATTGGACGCTGCAAATGCCCGCCATTGGCTGATCTGAAATGCATGTGATACCCGCGCTCATACCCCATCGGAACATCGATACCGATGGTCTTTAAAATATGCGGGGTCCATGGACCGAGGGCGACGACCAGGTCGTCACTGACAAAACTATCACCGCCGTCCGCAATGACCTTCCAGCCCCCTGACGTGGTAGACAATGGTGACAGCGACTGCACAGTTTTCTGAACAAACTTGCCGCCCTTGGCGAGGAACAGCTTCCCATAACCGGCCACCAGGGCACCGGGGTTATCAATGCTTTTGGCATCCTTGATCCAGGTTGCAGCAATAAAAATCCGGTTAAGCGATGGTTCGAGATCGGAAATTTGGTCCGCATTCAGAATTTCGGTATCAAGTTCGAAGTGATCGAAGATATCTCGCGCGAACTGAGAAGCCTCAAACCCAGACTGATTGCGGTATAAGAACATCCAGCCCTTTTCGCTGAGGCGCTGCTGCTCACCAGAAGCGGCAAGCAAGCGCATATGCTCTTGCATGGAAAGCGAGATCAACTGATCAAGGGCCGCAGCCGTTTCGAGAACTTTGCTCTGACGGGCATTCATCAAGAACCGGAAAGTCCAGTTAAGGTTACGCATCAGAAATGGCAGATAGTAGCGCAGCGCCGTCGTACGGTTTGACACATACTTTGGCAGGTTCTTCCACAGCGTCGGATTATTGATCGGCACCAGCGATGAACGGGTCCACACTCCGGCATTGCCATAGGATGTTTCCTCGCCGGGAAACTTGCGATCCATCAGCGTTACGTCATAACCCCGATCAAGAAGCTCCAACGCAGCAGAAACGCCGACAATACCTGCTCCCAAGACAACGACCTGACGTGCCATCTAGCCCTCCAGTTTTGATTATTATTCAATGCCGGACTGTCAAAAAAAAGGGACACAGTGTCCGGTTTGAGGTGTGATTTCCGACGAAACGTCGGGAACAGATATCCATGACATGCCAAACGGGTTGCATGAGGGTTGGCGGATGCCCCCGACCCGCAAGGTCATCTGGGGGCACCCGCCGTGGCACAAACGACTACAGGTAGGGAACCTGCTTCGTTTGCAACTCGAGTGGATCTTCGCCCTTTTTGGTCAGCCACGAATAAACCGGCGGCACACGATCAGCCAGTGACTCAACATGGATATCGATGAAGCATGGCCCCTGTTTGTGGGCGAATGCCTTTTCGAGGGCGACTTCAAGTTCTTCGGGGGTTTTGGCAGTCCAGGCTGTCATGTCAAATGCTTCGGCTATCGCCTGACCACGCGGCGGCAGGAAATCAACACTAAAGCACTGATTGTGGCCTTTGAGACGGTGTAACCCTTTAATCCAGCCAAAGATACCGTTATTGAACAGCAGCAGGATCGCGGGCACCTGCAAGCGCACTAGGGTCTCAAGTTCGCCGACCGTCATGCCAAATGAACCATCTCCGAACATTCCGATCGGACGACGGCTTTCATCTGCACACCATGCCCCGACCGTTGCCGGCAAGGCAGAACCAAGTCCGCCAAACGCACGTGGAATGGCAAATCGCGTCTGTGGATCGTTGATTTTCAGGAAGCGGGTCATATAGGGGGTCGGTGTGCCGGCATCCGAATAAATCAGGGCAGGTTCACCGGAGTTTTCCAGCGCTTTGTTAAACTCTCGCACCACCCGCTCGGGACGCAACGGAGAGTCTTCCGCACTCATGTAGGGCTCGGCGCCCTCCCAGAACTGACGGCGCAGTTCGTTGAGATAATCAATCCACGACTTATGATCGCTCCCATCCGTGCCATCGGGGATCATCTCAACGAGTTGCTCGACAACCAGTTGGGCATCACCAATAATCGACAACACATTTTCATAGTTGTTGGCCATGATTTCGGGATTGATATCAATCTGGGCCAGACGCTTGTTCAGCGTCACCTTCGGGAAAGTCCAGCCAATGGTCACAACCGACCCGATCCGTGACCCGATGAAAAGGGCGAAATCGGCTTCTTCCAGGGCACGGTTTGCATGGGGATGATAGCCGTTATCGCCGATAACGCCAACCGCCAGCTCATGATCATCGGGGATCGTGCCTTGGCCAGTCATCGTTGTGCACACCGGTATATTGAGCTTTTCGGCAAGCTTGAGAACAGCATTGCCCGCGCAGGCGCGGTTGACACCGCCACCCGATACAATCAACGGCTTTTCGGCCCTTTTCAGCTGAGTGAGCAGTTCTTCAAGCTTGCCTGGTGCAGGCAAGGTCGCAAAGGATGGGAAGGTCTTGCATTCCTCTTCGACATGAAGGGATACCTTTGCCGGATCGACTTCGTGTTGCAGGATATCTTCCGGGATTTGCAGGTGAACCGCTCCGGGTTTTCCTGATGTCGCGACCCGAAATGCTCTCCGGATGATCTCGGGCAGCTTTTCGACCGACTTGACCTGAACCGACATTTTGGTGACTGGCTCAAACAATTTGGCGCAATCAAGTTCGGTCAGAACGCCTTTCCCTTCACCCGGGAGCGGAATGTCAATCGTCAAAAGAATGACGGGAACCGAGGACGCATTTGATTCAGCGACAGGTGGCAGCGAGTACATCGCCCCAGCGCCCGACGGGCATTCGAAAACCCCGGGCTTGTTGGTAAAGCGACCATAGGCATCGGCCATAAAACCGGCAGAACGCTCATCCCGGGCCATCACATGACGAATTTTCCCTTCACGCTCCTGAAGCGCTTCGTAAAACGGCACGTTTGTATCACCGGGAACACCAAAGACGGTCTCTACGCCGTAAGCGATCAGCATGTCAGCAAGGATATCTGAACCGCGCATGTGTCTTCCCTTTCGTTGCAAAAAGGCAGAATGGCGTTCTCATCCGTCCGGTAACAACAGACACCCTGTCGGCATTCACGTCAAACAACCGACGAAATGTCAGCAGCGTGCGTAACATCGAATATCGAGGTTCAATTTCGGATCAGAAACACAGATTGGAAACCAAGATATGGCGGCTTGGAACATCCCGCATGTCCCATAACCCCGAATTATGACAATTCGGGTAGCTGGTCCGTCAGGTTAATTTCATGTGGGAAGAATGAGAGGCAATGGAGCAGTGAATACGCTCTGTAAACACTGCTCCACAGTAGACCCGGAGGGACTTGAACCCCCAACCAGACCGTTATGAGCGGTCGGCTCTAACCAATTGAGCTACGGGTCCCCAAGACAAAAGTCCGGGTAAAGAAAAGACCGCACCAGATGACTGGTGCGGTCCCGAAAACTAGCGATTTTCGGGCCAAGGTCAAGCCCGAACGTCGTCTGAATTCTTAATAATCGAGGAACGAACGCAGTTTGCGCGAGCGCGACGGATGTTTGAGCTTGCGCAGCGCTTTTGCTTCGATCTGACGGATACGTTCACGGGTCACGGAAAACTGCTGACCAACCTCTTCGAGGGTGTGGTCAGTGTTCATGCCGATGCCAAAACGCATACGCAGAACACGTTCTTCACGCGGGGTGAGCGATGCCAGAACCCGTGTGGTGGTTTCACGCAGGTTGGCCTGGATCGCAGCATCAAGCGGCTGAACGGCGTTCTTGTCTTCGATGAAGTCGCCAAGATGGCTGTCTTCCTCGTCCCCGATCGGGGTTTCGAGCGAGATCGGCTCCTTGGCGATTTTCAGAACCTTGCGAACCTTTTCAAGCGGCATCTGAAGCTTTTCTGCCAGCTCTTCCGGGGTCGGCTCACGACCGATTTCATGCAGCATCTGACGCGAGGTACGCACCAGCTTGTTGATGGTTTCGATCATGTGAACCGGAATACGGATCGTACGGGCCTGATCGGCGATAGAACGCGTAATGGCCTGACGGATCCACCAGGTCGCATAGGTCGAGAATTTGTACCCGCGGCGGTATTCGAATTTGTCCACCGCCTTCATCAGGCCGATATTGCCTTCCTGAATCAGGTCAAGGAACTGAAGACCACGGTTGGTGTATTTTTTGGCAATCGAGATCACAAGGCGCAGGTTGGCCTCGATCATCTCTTTTTTCGCACGACCGGCTTCGCGTTCGCCCCTGTTCACAACACTGTAAACGCGGCGGAATTCGCTGATCGGAAGGCCGACCTCGGCCGAAACACCACCAACATCCTCGCGCAGTTTGGCGATTTCTTCGGGATAGCGTTCGATAAAGGCTTTCCAGCCCTTGCCCGGAAGACCGGCAACGCGTTCCATCCAGTTCGGGTCAAGTTCATGCCCCTGATACTGTTTGACGAAATCCGGACGCTTGATCTTGCAACGATCGGCAAAGCGCAGAAGCTTGCCTTCAAGGCCGAGCAAACGGTTGTTAAGACCCGTCAGGTGGTCAAGAAGCTCTTCGATACGGAAGTTGTTCAGATGAACGTCTTCCATCAGCTCGACCATCTCGTTCTTGAGCTTGGCATAGCGCTTCTCGGTCGCTGCCGGAACCGCTTCACCCTTGTTAAGGGCAACCAGTCGCTGTTCCTGGGCCTTATGGAGCTTTTCATAGGTCTTGGCGATGAGTTCGAATTTCTCAAGAACCTGCTCGGTCAGTTCTTCTTCCATCTTGGAAAGAGAAACGTTGACCTGTTCGTTCTCGTCTTCGTCGTCATCATCATCGCCGTCGCCGCCCTCTTCGCCGTCGGAATCCCCGGACTCTTCGTCGTCCTCGTCTTCCTCTTCTTCTTCGGCGTCATCGCCACCGATCGGCTCGGGGGTTTCGGTTTCGGCTTCTTCGTCCTCGTCGTCATTGGCAGAATCGAAGCTTTCGACATCCGCCTCTTCAACTTCTTCTTCCTCGCCTTCCTCGGCAGCGATTTCGGCATCCGGGCCGCCGCCATAGGTTGTTTCAAGGTCGATAACATCACGAAGCAAAAGTTCACCAGCCTGAAGCTGATCATGCCAGTTCACGATGGCACGAATGGTCAGCGGGGATTCACAAATCCCGCCAATCATCATGTCACGGCCGGCCTCGATACGCTTGGCAATGGCGATTTCGCCTTCGCGCGACAGCAGCTCAACACTGCCCATCTCGCGCAGATACATGCGCACCGGATCATCGGTACGGCCGACATCTTCTTCCGAAATATTGCCGCGCGGATCCGAATCCGAATCATCATTGTCGTCGTCATTGTCATCTGCGTCGTCGCCATCGATGACATTGATGCCCATCTCGTTGAGATTGCTCATCACGTCTTCGATCTGCTCTGACGAGAAATGTTCCGACGGCAGAGCCGCGTTCAACTCATCGACCGAGATGTGGCCTTTCTCCTTGCCCTTGGCAATGAGCTTCTTGATGGCCGCTTTATATGTATCGAGAAGAGGTCCGTCTGCGTTTTCAGAAGAGTTCTTTTTCTCTTCAGCGTTCGAAGTCTTAGACGACATCTATTCCCCGTTTCCCGCTGGGTACATTCGTACCGTTGTTGTCCCACGCGCTGTCTTGTCAGCGCAAATCACAAATAGCCCGATCGCCGATCCTGAATGCAGAACACTCAAAGATCAGTCGTCGAGCTTGAACACTTTTTCCCGGCGACGGGCGAGATCCTCACGCCTGTGAGAAAATCTCTCCCATTCTTCCTGACTGGTATCTGCTGCCAACTGTCGGACGGCGTATTTTGCCTCTTCGTCCTCCAGGGAGCTTACAGCCATGGAAAAAACCTGTTTCCAACCCGTTCTGGCCCGTTCGAGCGGCGTTTCGGGCTTGGCGAAAGCGGCGTGCGCAATTACATCCGCACTGACCACCCGCAAAACTGTCTCTGACAGCCCGTCGCGCTCCAAATGGGTCCTGATTGAATCGGAATCAAGTCCAGGATCGTCATCAAGCAGCTTTAAGACGGCCCGACGAAGATTGTCAAGCGCGGAGTCTGCACAACTATAGATTCCAAGCTGTTCACCGATCTCGTCATGCAGGGCAGGATGATTGATCAGTGTCAGCAAAAGAATGGAGTCCTGCAGATCGCGCTTCTTCTGCATCGGAGGTCGCGACATGCCCGGCACTGCTTTCCCGGCCGGACCCAAGAAATGGTCATTTTTCCCGCGTTTGCCACCCCGTGGCAGCTTTTTATTTTGATATCCACCGCCCGAAGCAGCGCGCCCGACGGGCCTGTTTCCGCGCTCACCCTTGAACAGTTTCCAGATCCGGTCATTGAACATCGACTTGTACTGGCCGCGTACGGCCTCATCGGCAATCACCGAAATACGCTGATTGATATCAGCTTCAAGGGCGGCACGCCGTTCCGGGGTATCGATCTTGTGCGCCCCGACATCCATCCGCCAGACCAGCTCGGCCAGCGGAACCGCCTGATCAATGATCTTCTTGAAGCTTTCAAAGCCACCGGGACCTGCCATCAGACTATCGGGATCCTCGCCCTCAGGCAGGATGGAAAACAGCAATGACTTGCCCGGGCGCAGGATCGGAAGGGCGCGCTCGGCTGCACGCACCGCCGCACGTTTCCCGGCTGCATCGCCATCGAGACACAGGACCGGCTCGTTGGTCATTTTCCAAAGCTCGCCGATCTGCTCCTCGGTCACAGCCGTTCCAAGCGGCGCGACAGCCCCCCGGAAACCGGCGCGATGCAGGGCGATCACATCCATATAGCCTTCGGTAACGATGATGGGGGCATCATGGCGCGCTGCCTCGCGCGCCTGCGGCAAACCGTAAAGCAAGCGGCCCTTGTGAAATAGCGGTGTGTCCGGGCTATTGAGGTATTTCGGCTTGGTATCGCCCATCACGCGCCCGCCAAAGGCCACCACCCGGCCACGCCGGTCAAGGATCGGGAACATCACCCGGCCACGGAACCGGTCATAACTTTGCCGACTGTTGTCTTCAGGCTCGATCAGAAGGCCTGCTTCGATCATCAGCCTTTCGTCGATATCCTCGCGCTTGAGCGCTGCTTTCAGGGCCGCACGGTTATCGGGCGCAAAGCCAAGGCGGAAATCGGTAATGGTTTTGTCGTCAAGGCCGCGACGATGGAAGTAATCAAGCCCTTCCTTGCCCTCAGGCATGCGCAACATGCGCTCAAAAAACACACAGGCCGCCTCCATCACCTCATAAAGGGTTTTGGCCTTCTGTTCGCGTTCCTGGGCTTCACGTGACGGCTTGGGCACCTCCATGCCGACCTGATTGGCAAGGACCTCGACCGCCTCGACAAAGGTCAGACCACGGGTATTCATCATGAAACTGATGACATCGCCATGCGCCCCACAGCCAAAGCAGTGATAGAAACCCTTTTGCTCATTGACCGTAAACGATGGGGATTTTTCGGAATGGAACGGACACAGACCGGAATATTCGCGGCCGCGTTTGATCAGCTTCACCGATGAACCGACAATATCTGCCAGTCCTACCCGTGCCCGCAGGTCGTCCAGAAACGACTGGGGAAAGCTCATGATGTCCCGATCCCGTTTATGGTTACGCGTGTGCGCAACCCTGTTGATGGTCTTTGCCCCAGCCCTGCCTTCTTACGGGAACGCCATTATAAATCATGCGCGCGCATGGCAGGCTTTAGGGACGACGAAAGCCGGACGATTTTACACGCCCGGCTTTCAAATTAAATAGGACTGTCTGGATTAACCCAGAAGTTTTTTGGCAACGCCACCTGCTTTGCCGAAATCCATGGTGCCGCTATATTTGTCGCGCAGCGCTGCCATGGTGCGTCCCATGTCTTTCAGACAGGTCGCGCCGATTTCGGTAACAGTTCCACGCACGGCTTCCTCGATTTCAGCATCAGAAAGCTGTGCGGGCAGGAACTTTTCGATCACGCCGATTTCTGCGGCTTCCTGATCAGCAAGTTCCGGGCGGTTGCCCTTGGTGTACATCTCGATGCTTTCACGGCGCTGTTTCACCATTGCCTGAAGCAGATTGATGATGTCGTCATCCGTGATGCCGTCGGTATTGCCCTCGCCCCGTGCAGCGATATCGCGTTCTTTAAGTGCTGCCAGAATAAGGCGCACGGTGGTAACGGAGCAGGCATCCTTGGCAAGGACAGCCTTTTTCAAAGCGTCGTTAAGCTGCGATCGCAGCATGGCTCATCTCTGATTCTGTGGAAGAAAGGACCGAACATACCCCATTACGGCATTCGACGCAAAGAAAACCTTCCCCCGCAAACCGTTGATTTTCCTTGGAAAATAAAAGTTTCGATGGGTTCTTGACAGGACAGGACGACTCCCGTAGACATCCGCCAATTTGCCTACCGGGATTACGATTTGCTTCGCTTCCAGCACGGCCCGCTGTGACATCACAGATGCACAGTCCAACATGCTGGGATCGACTTGGCACGTCCGCATGCCCGGTATGCAGTCAGATTGCAGTCGTTTTTGTCGGCTTGCCTGTATTTATTATATATAAAGACTCCGTGTCTCACCGTGGAAAGATCGAAAGGACATTTGCCAATGTCAGCGCCCACGCACACCCCGCCTCCTGGTGCTTCTGCCGTTCTGGTTCTCGCAGATGGTTCAGTATTTTGGGGACGCGGCGTCGGTGCCCGAGGAGAGGTCGTCGGTGAAGTCTGCTTCAACACCTCTATCACGGGCTATCAGGAAATCATGACCGACCCATCCTACGCGGGTCAGATGATTACCTTTACCTTCCCGCATATCGGCAACGTCGGCACCAACGACGAAGATATTGAAAATGCCAAACCGGTTGCCCTTGGCTGCATCTTGCGCCAGGACATCACCGAGCCTTCCAACTATCGTGCCCGGAAACATTTCAACGAATGGCTTGCCGAACATGGCCGTATCGGGATCGCAGGTGTCGATACCCGTCGCCTGACCAAGCGCATCCGTACCGAAGGTGCTCCCAATGGCGTGATCTGCCATAACCCGGATGGCGTCTTTGATATTCCGGCCCTGATTGCCAAGGCAAATGAATGGCCGGGCCTCGAGGGCATGGATCTTGCCAAGGATAACAGCTGCACGACCGGCTATGACTGGGAAGAAACCCTGTGGTCGCGTGAAGGCGGTTACGGCAAGCTTGGCAATGCCAAACACCATGTCGTCGCCATCGATTACGGCGTAAAGCGCAACATCCTGCGCAATCTCGCGAGCCTTGATTGCAAGGTCTCGGTTGTTCCGGCAACCACCTCGGCTGAAGAAATCCTGGCGATGAGCCCGGATGGCATCTTCCTGTCGAACGGTCCTGGTGATCCTGCTGCAACTGGCAAATATGCGGTTCCGACCATTCGCAAGCTGATTGATAGCGGCAAGCCTGTCTTTGGCATCTGCCTTGGTCATCAGATGATGGCGCTCGCCCTTGGTGCGAAGACCAAGAAAATGGATGTCGGCCATCGTGGTGCCAACCACCCGGTCAAGGACACCACCACCGGTGTCGTCGAGATCACCTCGCAGAACCACGGCTTTGTCGTTGACAAGGACAGCCTGCCTGACGATGTCGAAGCAACCCACTTCTCGCTGTTTGACGGGTCGCTCGCGGGTCTGCGCGCCAAAGACAAACCGGCCTTTGCGGTTCAGTACCACCCGGAAGCTTCCCCGGGGCCGCATGACAGCCACTACCTGTTCAAACGTTTCGTTGGTCTGATCGAGGAAGCCAAATCCTGATCTCCGGGTCAGGACACGCTCCAAAGATACGCGATTAACGGACTTAAACGAGGCGGTGCAGCACGTGCGCCCGCCCTGCGAAAAGCGGAAAACGACATGCCGAAACGTACAGATATCAAATCAATCCTCATCATCGGTGCCGGTCCGATTGTCATTGGTCAGGCTTGCGAGTTTGACTATTCCGGTGCCCAGGCCTGCAAGGCCCTTAAGGAAGAGGGCTACCGTGTCATTCTGGTCAACTCGAACCCTGCGACCATCATGACCGACCCCAACCTGGCCGATGCGACCTATATCGAGCCGATCAAACCGGCGATGGTTGCCAAGATCATCGAAAAGGAACGCCCGGACGCGCTTCTGCCGACCATGGGTGGCCAGACCGCATTGAACACGGCACTTGCCCTGTTTAATGACGGCACGCTTGAAAAATATGGCGTCGAGATGATCGGTGCGAAAAAGCACGTCATCGAAAAGGCCGAAGACCGCCAGCTGTTCCGCGATGCCATGGACAAGATCGGTCTTGAAAGTGCGCGCTCTGCAATGGTTCGCACCTTCGAAGACGCGGTCAAGGCGCTCGAGATCACCGGCCTTCCGGCCATCATCCGCCCAAGCTTCACCCTTGGTGGTGAAGGTGGCGGTATTGCCTATAACCGTGAAGAATTCGAACAGATCGTCCGCAACGGTCTGGCGATTTCGCCGACCCACGAAGTTCTGATCGAAGAATCCATTCTGGGCTGGAAAGAATATGAGATGGAAGTTGTTCGCGACAACGCGGATAACTGCATCATCATTTGTTCGATCGAAAACGTCGATCCGATGGGCATCCATACCGGAGACTCGATCACCGTCGCCCCGGCGCTGACCCTGACCGATAAAGAATACCAGATCATGCGCGATGCCTCGCTGGCAGTTCTGCGCGAGATCGGTGTTGATACCGGTGGCTCGAACGTTCAGTTCGCCGTAAACCCGGAAGACGGTCGCCTGATCGTTATTGAAATGAACCCGCGCGTGTCGCGTTCCTCCGCACTGGCATCCAAGGCGACCGGTTTCCCGATTGCCAAGATCGCTGCCAAGCTTGCGGTTGGTTACACGCTCGATGAACTTGATAACGACATCACCGGTGTCACCCCGGCATCGTTCGAACCGACCATTGACTATGTCGTCACCAAGATCCCGCGCTTTACCTTTGAAAAGTTCCCGGGTGCGAAGCCGCTTCTCGGTACGGCGATGAAGTCGGTCGGCGAAGCCATGTCAATTGGCGGCAGCTTTGCCGAAAGCCTTCAGAAAGGCCTGCGTTCGATGGAAACCGGCTTGACCGGCCTGAACGAAGTCAAAATCGAAGGCGCCCCGGACAAGGCGGCAATCCGCGCTCAGCTGACCCAGCCGATCCCGTTCCGCATTCTTTATGCGGCACAGGCGTTCCGTCATGGCATGACGCTTGAAGAAATCCAGTCGGCAACCAAGTTCGACCCCTGGTATCTCAAGCAGCTTGAAATGCTGGTCGCCGAAGAAGAAAAAGTCCGCGCCAACGGCATTCCAAGCGACAAGCAGGAATTGCTGCGTCTCAAGAAACTCGGTTTCTCTGACGCCCGTCTGGCCGAACTGGCAGGCAAGGAAGAAGACGCTGTTCGCGCTGAGCGTCAGGCTCTTGGCCTGCGTCCTGTTTACAAGCGCATCGACACCTGTGCTGCCGAATTCCCGTCACGTACCTCGTACATGTATTCCATGTATGAAGGTGACGGCTTCTTCGAACCCGAAAACGAAGCCGAGGTTACTGATCGCAAGAAAGTCATCATTCTTGGTGGCGGCCCGAACCGTATCGGTCAGGGCATCGAGTTCGATTACTGCTGTGTGCACGCGGCCTATGCGCTGCGCGAAGCCGGTATCGAAGCAATCATGGTCAACTGCAACCCGGAAACGGTTTCAACCGACTATGACACCTCGGATCGTCTGTATTTCGAACCGCTGACCGCCGAAGACGTGATCGAGCTCTGCCAGCTTGAACAGTCCAATGGCGAGCTGCTTGGCGTGATCGTTCAGTATGGTGGTCAGACCCCGCTGAAACTTTCGGCTGCTCTGGAAAAGGCCGGTATTCCGATCCTCGGCACCAGCCCCGACAGTATCGACCTTGCCGAAGACCGTGACCGGTTCCAGGCCCTGATCCACAAGCTTGGCCTCAAGCAGCCGGCAAACGGCATTGCCCGTTCGGTTGACGAAGCTGTCAAGATCGCCGAAAGCATCGGTTACCCGATCGTGATCCGCCCGTCCTATGTTCTGGGCGGCCGTGCGATGGAAATCGTTCACACCACCGAAGACCTTCTGCGCTACATGCAGGAAGCCGTTCAGGTTTCAGGCAAAAGCCCGGTTCTGATCGACAGCTTCCTTCAGGATGCGATCGAGATCGACGCTGATGCTGTTTCTGACGGCGAAAACGTCTTTGTCGCAGGCATCATGCAGCATATCGAAGAAGCCGGTATCCATTCGGGTGATTCTGCCTGCTCGCTGCCGCCTTACTCGCTTGATGACGCAATGATCGAACGCCTCAAGGCTCAGACGGTTCAGCTTGCCAAGGCACTGAATGTTGTCGGTCTGATGAACGTTCAGTTCGCGATCAAGGATGACACGATCTATCTGATCGAAGTTAACCCGCGTGCTTCGCGTACGGTTCCGTTCGTCGCCAAGGCAACCGGCAACCCGATTGCCAAGATCGGCGCACGCATCATGGCCGGTGAGAAGCTTGGCGATTTTGAAATTGATCACGGTCCGTTCAAACATATCGCAGTCAAGGAAGCAGTCCTTCCGTTCAACCGCTTCCCGGGCGTTGATACCCTGCTTGGCCCGGAAATGCGTTCGACCGGTGAAGTCATGGGTCTTGATACCGATTTCGGTCGTGCCTTTGCCAAGGCACAGATGGCTGCCGGCCATACGCTGCCGCTGGGTGGCAAGGTCTTCATTTCTGTCAAAAACCATGACAAACCGGCCGCTGTTCAACTCGCACGCGACGCGATTGCCCTTGGCTTTGGCGTGGTTGCGACCCATGGCACAGCAGAAGCTCTTGAAAAAGAAGGGCTGGACGTCACCCCGGTCAATAAGGTACAGGAAGGACGTCCCCATATCGTGGACATGATGAAGAACGGCGATATCAACCTGGTATTCAATACCACCGAGAGCAAACAGGCTGTGGTCGACAGTTTCTCGATCCGTCGTACTGCCCTTACCGATGATATTCCGTACTACACCACTGTCGCCGGTGCCCGCGCAACATTGCGCGCCATCGACAACCTGAAACGCGGCGCACTTGAAGTTCGCGCGGTTCAGGAATATCTTGGGGACAAGTACTGAGGTTCTTCACCGAACCCGACTGAACAGTTTAAACCGCCCGGCGGTAAAATGCCGGGCGGTTGATTTTGTAGTATCGACCTCTAATAAGAATAGGCTGTGAGCGCGATGGAAAAAGTACCAATGACCCCGCAAGGGCATCAGCGCCTCGAAGAAGAACTGAAGCATCGCAAGTCCGTCGAACGTCTTGAAATCATCAAGGCAATCGCGGAAGCCCGCGAACATGGTGATCTTTCGGAAAATGCCGAATACCATGCCGCACGCGAACGCCAAAGTTTCTGCGAAGGTCGTATTGCCGAGCTCGAAGATGTCCTGAGCCGTTCCGAAGTTATCGACGTTCCGTCCCTGGCGGGCAGCGTTGTCAAGTTCGGCGCAAAGGTTGATCTTGTCGACGAAGATACCGACGAAGAAACCACCTATCAGGTTGTTGGCCCGATTGAGGCTGACATCAATGCTGGCCGCATTTCAACGACCTCGCCGATTGGGCGTGCGTTGATTGGCAAGTCTGTTGGTGACTCCGTCGAAGTAACCGTCCCGGGCGGCATCAAAAGCTATGAAATTCTGAAGGTCGATTTCTCGTAAATCGGAAACCACCCAGATCAGGAAAACGGTCCGATGCATTTCGGGCCGTTTTTTTATACCGCCAGATCGGCATGAACCGATATCAAACAAAAGGCCGGGCAAATTACTGCCCGGCCTTTGCACGTTGGGACGTCTATCGTAATTGATTATCCGGCTTTTGCCAGACGTTCGAGAACCGCTTCGATATTGCGGTTAAGGTCGGTTGCCTCTGAACCAAGATGATCGGCACTGCCAAGCATTTCGGTTGCGGTCGCACCGGTTTCTTCGGCGATCTGCGACAACTGATGGATCAGATCCGAAAGATCGCGGGTAGCTTCAACCGTAATGCCAAGGCTTTGCGCAATCTCGCGGGTTGCTGACTGCTGCTGTTCCATGGTCGAGGAAATCGTTGCGGCCACTTCGACCATATCACCGATGGTTTCCGATACCCCCTTGACCGCCGACACCGAGTCCCCGGTTGCAGCCTGGATTTCGGCAATCTGCTGGGCGATCTCGTCGGTCGCACGCGCAGTCTGGTTAGCGAGGTTTTTGACCTCGTTGGCAACAACAGCAAAGCCTTTGCCTGCTTCGCCAGCGCGCGCGGCCTCAATGGTTGCGTTCAATGCCAGAAGGTTGGTCTGCGATGCAATATCGGTAATCAGATTGACGACTTCGCCAATCTTTTCTGCCGCATTCGACAGCCATTCAATCCGTTCACTTGCCGTTGTCGAACGATCCACCGCATTGTTGGTGATTTCGCGCGCACGCCCGATCTGACGCGAGATTTCCTCGGCCGATGCATTGATTTCATCGACTGCGGATGCAGCAGACTCAACGTTCTGAGAGGTTTCTTCAGACGCATGAACCGCACCCTTGGATGCTTCACGACCAACACGGGCACGCTCATTCATCACCTGCGCCCGATCTTGCAATTGAACAGACTCCGCGTCCACCGCACTGGCCGATTTTCCGATCATCGCCGAAATCTGGTCAGCCAGTTCGCGCTTGAACTGGTCACGTTCGATCTGGCGCTGTTTGCGAAGTTGCTCATTCTGGGCCAGCAGATCTTCTGCTGCTTTTGCCGCTTCGACCGCTTCGGTACGTGCGGTTTCCGCATTGGCCAGCGTGTTATAAAGGCTTTTGCACGACCAGATCAGAACACCTGCCTCGACAATCACAATTACCGCATGCAGGACAACACGCCAGAACTGCGCCCCCTCAGGGAAAACCCAGTAGGGAACCGCAAAGTTCAAAATCAGGTGATGAAGCGCAATGACCCCCGACACGACAACGATTGTCTTCCAGCACACAAGCGCACCAAGTACGGCAAGGGCAGCAAAGAAATACATATGTATGTCAATCTGCCAGGGATGCCCGCGGAATGCATAGACCAGCACCCCGACTTGCAAGATCATGGCAGACGATACGATAAAGCGTGAAATCTGGGCCTGTTCACCTGCCATGCGATAGATCACAAAAGCGATGACAGCAAACACTGCACTGGCAATGGCCGGAGACACGGCATCGTTGCTGGCAATGTAACCTGCAATACCGCTTAGCGGGATATGCAGTGCCAGGATCACAAACAATGCCCTGAGCGCGTTCGCCCGAATTTCAAGTAACTTTTCCATAAACACATACCCAAACGTCAAAAAGGGTTACTGGTTTCGCCAGAGTCAAAACATACCGAAGCAACCAGCGGAGACAGGGCAAACATCGCGCCGAAATCGTCGGCCTTGGGCACCATGCCATCATCACGAACGACAACAGCCATATGCCCGAAACCACCAAACCTGACCACACGACCACCCGCCGCACCGACCTGTGAGAGGATTTCATCCTCAGACAGGGACAGCGGGAAAACCATACCGACACCCGTCATACCGTCCGACGGACGGTATGACAGCAACACCAGCAACAATACCCCCGCCAGGGCGAACATCATTGTTGGCACAATTCCCGACCATCCGGGTTCTGTTGTGGTCGCTATGTCTCTGGTTTTGTGGAGAGTTTTGAACGCTTCCAACTATTACCCTTATATATAATAACTATCCCATTAGTATAGGTACAAAGGTATGTATGGTTAAACGACAGCCTTTACAAGGATTTTCATCCTTACGTTTAGTGGGGTTATTCTGACAGAATTTAGACCAGATTCCTGCCGAAATTGAAATTAACCATTTTATTTCAAATACTTAATCGACAGTCAAAAACCAGCCACCGAAGAACGCGAACGCCCCTCTTCTGACGCATGCCACCCTTGATGTGAGCGAATGGCATAAACCGCAAACAGGTGGCCTCGGACCTCGTCTGCCGGAAGTGGCCACGGCACGAACTCCGGGCACAAAAAAACCGGTGTCTGATCGACACCGGTTCATGAATCTTCGCGAGACCGTCGGGGCTCAGTCTTCGGCATCTATATCAATCGGAACACCGGGCATGTTTTTAGCAGTTCGGATCGACAGGGCCGACTTCACGTGATTGACGTTTTCAGCAACGGTCAGTTCCGTGGTCAGGAACTTCTGATACTCGTCCCAGCTGTGTGAAACGATCTTGAGCAGAAAATCCATCTCGCCTGCCACCATGTGGCATTCACGAACTTCCGGCCAGTTCGCGGCACGGGATTCAAATGCGCGAAGGTCATGTTCGGCCTGGCTTGCAAGACCGACCATTGCAAACACGGTCACATTGTAACCAAGTGCCTGCGCGTCAACATCGGCATGATAGCCCTGAATAAAGCCGGTTTCTTCGAGTGCGCGCACACGACGCAAACAGGGTGGGGCCGAGATACCTGCACGTCGTGCAAGTTCCACATTGGTCATGCGGCCATCTTCCTGTAGATCGCGCAAAATTCTGCGGTCGATCTTGTCGAGTTTGACCCGTTGCATTTATTCCTCGATTCTGTGCGCGAAAGTTACCCCGATTGAAACAATATTACAGCGAGGCAAGTTGCTGGCAATAATATATTCCGATCAGGAATGCAATCTTGTGCTTGGATGCCGTAACTGAAAATGCAGTAAAATCCGCTTTTTGGCCCCCCTGACCGCCACGAAAACCGGCCTTGTCCGTGTCCTTCAAGGCCATAGCAAAACTACCTGTTTCGACCGTAAAATTTCACCATTCAAAAAACGCCATTTTGCGCAGGCAAAGTTTACGTGAAGCGGTTGCGTCTTGTTCAGACTGCCCATATGTTCGACGGCAGCTTTTATCAATCTCGGACAGATACAAAGAACATGGCCCAGGAACATCAGACCAAAGTCCTTATCATCGGCTCCGGCCCTGCTGGCTACACAGCGGCAATCTATGCCGCACGTGCCAACCTTGAACCCATGATGGTCATGGGCCTTCAGCCGGGCGGGCAGTTGACGATCACCACCGATGTCGAAAACTTCCCGGGCTTTGCCGATGTCATTCAGGGTCCATGGCTGATGGATCAGATGAAGGCACAGGCCGAACATGTCGGCACCAAAATGGTGCATGACCTGATTACCGAAGTCGATTTTTCCAAACGTCCGTTCGTCTGCAAAGGCGACTCCGGCGATACCTATATTGCGCAAACCGTGATCATTTCGACCGGCGCACAGGCGCGCTGGCTTGGTCTTCCGGGCGAAGAGAAATTCAACGGTCGCGGTGTTTCGGCGTGCGCAACCTGTGACGGGTTCTTCTATCGCAACAAACCGGTCACGGTTGTTGGCGGCGGCAACACCGCCGTTGAAGAAGCACTCTATCTTGCCGGGATCTGCTCGAAGGTGACCCTGATCCACCGCCGCGATGAACTGCGCGCCGAAAAGATGCTTCAGGAGCGTCTTCTGAAACACGAAAAGATCGATGTTGTCTGGGACAGTGTTGTTGACGACATTCTGGGCGGCGACGGCCCGATGGATGGCGTCGAGGCGGTTCGCGTCCGCAACATTAAAACCGACGAAGTCACCGACATTCCGGCGGATGGTTTCTTTGTTGCGATTGGTCACGATCCGGCAACCGCAGTTTTCAAAGGCCAGGTCGACATGGATGACGAAAACTATGTTCTGGTAAAGCCGGGCAGTACGGTTACCAACGTACCGGGCGTGTTTGCCGCAGGCGACGTGACCGACAAGGTTTACCGTCAGGCCGTGACCGCGGCTGGCATGGGCTGCATGGCCGCCCTTGAAGCTGAAAAGTTCATCGCTGAACACGAAGCATGATCGGGACGCGAAGCGTGCCCTGACAAATCCGGGACACGCATACGGTCCATGACAAGTGGCTCGGACCGAGATTGGGGGATGCATTTTTGCATCCCCTTTTTTCATGGTTCCAAATTGCTTTGATCCGGCCAATTGCCTGACATTTCACAAAAAACGCCCATATTTGAAAATGAATAATGGGAAAATGCCTGCTTGCAGAAAATGCTGCAGGCCTCATATTGGTTATTAATTGTGCGGTTGGGTCGTTTGTGTGACGCGCTTAACAGTGTTGAAACCAAATTACCCATAAAAGAAGAGAAGTATTATCAGGGGACTGGCGCAGAACCGTGCGGCAGTGACATCTAGGAGCGGGTCTATGGACTGGGACAAGCTGCGTGTATTTCACGCTGTTGCGGAAGCCGGAAGCTTCACTCACGCAGGGGAAAACCTTAATCTGAGCCAGTCGGCTGTAAGCCGGCAGATCAGTGCACTTGAAGAAAGTGTGAAGGTTCCGCTCTTTCATCGTCACGCCCGTGGCCTGATCCTGACCGAACAGGGTGAACTTCTATATCGTACTGCGCATGACGTCTTTGCCAAACTATCGATGGCCGAAGCCCGCATTCGGGAATCCAAGGAACGTCCAAGCGGCCCGCTGAAAGTCACCACCACGGTTGCCTTTGGTTCGACCTGGCTGACCCCGCGCATCAATGAATTCCTGGAACGCTACCCGGAAATCGAACTGTCGCTGGTGCTTAATGACGAAGAACTCGATCTTGCCATGCGCGAGGCCGATGTAGCCATCCGTATGCAGCCGCCCCGTCAGGCCGACCTGGTCCAGCGCCAGCTCATGACACTGCGCTATCACGTCTTTGCATCGCCGGAATATATCAAGCAGTACGGCATGCCCAAGACGCCCGAAGATCTCAAGGATCACCGTCTGATCATCTATGGTGCCGATGCGCGCCCGCCAGTTTCAAACGTCAACTGGATGATGGCGACCGCACAGCAATTCAAACCGGACATGCGCCCGATCCTGAAGCTGAACAATATCTACGGGATCTTCCGTGCGACCGAGTCCGGTCTTGGAATTTCGGCCCTGCCAGACTACCTGCTGCCGACTAACAGCAATCTGGTCCGCATTCTGCCGGAACTCGAAGGACCAAGTTTTGACGCCTATTTCGTTTATCCTGAAGAATTGCGTCATTCAAAACGCATTGCCGTATTCCGCGATTTCCTGATTGAGGAAATCTCGAAGGTCAAGGCAAAGGCAGCCGCCGCCGCAACATCGGCCAGCACTGATAAATAACCTGCCCCGCTGCCATATGACATTACCAACGGCCCGGTTTTCCGGGCCGTTTTGTCTTGCGGATGACGCAAACAACTGACGACTCCCCAAAGGACAGCCAATTGCATGGCACCTGCAGCCTGACACAAGCCGAGACGCGCCCGCTTAAGCTGTTTATTCAGTTCACAGTCCTGCATTCCCTGATCCGGCGGGTTCATATAGCCCCCGAGCCCCACAACTTTTAGGCATCATTGCCCAACAAGCTGCAACCCCTAGGCAACCCCAATCAAGAGTTTCATGCAAAAATGCTTGGATAAGCGGTAACAGTCGCGCCCGCATTCACCTGTTTGAAGATGCGTCAGACGCGGGGCACGTCATAATTGCTTAAAATTACTGACATTTTTCTGCCATGCGCTACATGCATGGTTGGTCTGATATTATTCTATTTTAAATTAGAGATAAGCACTCGTATATTTGCATCATAAGTTGTGAGCAAGCGCGAAAGCGAAACCGCTTCAGCTTCCCTGATCTCCGCATGATCCGTCCGTTGGAACGATATCCAACATCGGAATCTTCCCCAAGATTCCCTACGTCTCCCAGACGTAAGCCTCCCTGTTGATCTTTGCCGGTAGCTCCCCCCCCTGCTACCGGCTTTTTTTTTGCTCCTGCACAACAAAATCTCCCGGTTCCTGCTCATTTCTCAAGCAAGCAACACGATTAAACCAAATATTTCTGTTTTTTATCAATATGTTAGATGACAACAACGCCTCGCCCAACATTTATGCAGATTTTGCATGGCTGAAAGAGCAATTTGGCAGTGGTCTTTCCCGGCAAAAACGCTATCTTTCCTCTCGAACCGCAGCGGTACACACCGCACCGCGGTACAGAGTTTTCTCCCTGACCGAATTTTCGGTCTTAGCCGGACGCCCTGTCCGGCTTACCCAGGGCCCTGCGAAGGGTCCTACGTCTCCCAGACGTGAAGCCTCCCTGATAAACTTGCCGGGCACATTTGTTGCCCGGCTTTTTTTTGCCTTTTTCATGCCTCCTAAAAAATTACTTGCTGCACCAAGATGCAGGCAAACGCATCCCCCGATCACCGGAAGATGACGCCCTTTGGCAAGATCGCTGGTTCAAGAGCCATGCGAAGTGATACGGTGGAATGCAAACCAGCCACCGAAACCGGGAACCCACGCACAATGAGAAGCACACTTGGCGCATTCCTGTTTGGCAAGAAAACCCACAGCCACCTGCCCGAACGTGTTCAGGCCGCAATCGACAAGCAACAGCACGAAAGCGAAAAACTGATCGGCTGGGTTCAGTTGCTACTCGTGACCATCTTTGCCAGTCTCTATGCCATCTCGCCAAGTGCCACCATGAGCAACGGCATTCACCCCGTTCCCTGGGCTTTGGGTCTTTATTATCTGTTCACGCTTAAACGGCTTGCCCTGGCCTATCGCAATGCCCTGACCGACTGGTTCCTGACTTTATCGGTGATTGCCGATATCGGGCTTTTGATGGTCCTGATCTGGAGTTTCCATATCCAGTACATGCAGCCCGCGAGCTTCTATCTCAAAGCACCGACGATGATGTATGTCTTTATCTTCATCTCGTTGCGCAGTTTGCGCTTTGATCCGCGCTACATTCTGATTGCCGGCGCAACTGCGGCAATTGGGTGGCTTGCTCTTGCCACCTATGCGGTCTGGAGCGAGGGCGGCAAAGCCATGATCACCCGTGACTATGTGATGTATCTAACGTCAAACTCGATCCTGATCGGGGCCGAGATCGACAAGATCATCGCAATCCTTCTGGTGTCCCTTGTGCTGGCAATTGCCGTGATGCGCGCCAAACGATCCTTTATCCGGGCCGTCACCGATGAAATCGCCGCACGCGATCTGTCACGCTTTGTCTCCCCCGAAATTGCGGATCGCATCACCCATGCAGATCAGCAAATCAAGCCCGGCGACGGTGAAGCAGTTACCGCCACGGTGATGTTTACCGATATTGAGGGATTCTCGTCGATAGCCGAAAAGCTGACGCCAAAAGAACTGGCAACCATGCTCAACGAATATTTCACCGAGATTAATGCGGTGATCTCTCATTTTGGCGGCGTCATCACCCAGTTTGAAGGCGACGCCATGCTGATCACCTTCAACGCCGTCACGCCCGACCCCGATCACGCCCTTAATGCCGTGCGCACAGCATTGGCCATTCAGGACATATCCGAAAGCCGGGTCTATTCATTCGGCGGCAAGATCAAAACCCGGTGCGGGATCAATACCGGCGAAATCATTATTGGTGCGGTCGGTTCGGAAAGCCGCCTGACGTTCACCGTGCATGGCGATGCCGTCAATGTGGCATCGCGTCTTGAAAACATGAACAAGCAGTATGGAAGCTATATCCTTGCGACCGAGACGACCATGCACACATGTGGCGATCATGCCGACATTCCGGAATGGATTTATCGGGGCGAGGCCACTTTGCGTGGACGCGAAAAGCCAACCCGCCTGTTTGGCATCGCTCCTCCCGGTCCTTTGCCCTCCCTTGCGTCCGATACGTCCAATACACGCGATGGGCAAAGTACCCGCAGCGCCTGAGCAAATTGCGCGCAGCACAAAGGTTTGATGCCTTCAACATCCTGTCTCGGACAAGGCGATGTCCAAATGTCCGTATCCGAACAAAAAAAACCCGGGGAGCTTGGGGCTCACCCGGGCTTTGGGGACAGATGGTCTTGGGGAGACCGATCGGAAGCGTTGCCTTGCCCGTGGGGTCAGAACGTTACGGGGGAAGAAACGTTCAACCGGGCCCCGATGCGTCGTGAGGGAGTGCACTGCATCGATGTTTGCGCTTCCGATAATTAGAAATTTGCCATGTAATTGGGGCCGAAAAATCCGTGCTTGATGACCATTTGCGGGCAAATTGGGGCAATTACGGCAACCCCCATTGCCCTGATCCCGAAACAAAAAAAAGGGGCGGGATATACCCGCCCCAACTTATTCGGGGTCATTACGGTCTTGGGGAGACCATGTCAGTCGCGGCATTTCAGGTGGGGGAACGAACCTGAAAACAACCGGCCGAGCCTTGTGAGGGGGGACAGATTTGACTGGCCATATCCTCGACTGACAATGAAGAATATGACTTGTAAACAAGGCGGGAAAACAGGCCTGATTAGGCCATTTCGGGGCGAATTGTGTTTAAACCAAGGCACATTCACACCAACCCCTTGATACTATTGACCCCAGCCCTGATCTATTTATGGGGTGTACCGGGCAACCATCATCGCGCCAATCTGTTCCGCGTGGCGCTGGCCCGTTTGAAACAGCCTTGTTCCAGGGCACAGTCGCATCCCGTCACAGAATGACAACCCGGACAAAACCGGGCATCCGAAACGTCCAGACCGGCGGCCCGACGCCGCAGCAACGTGGAACCGATGCCATCTTCATCCGGCTCCATGGGATATCGGTCTTCTTGATCAAGGAGATATCAATGCCCGATACTGCCCGTTCGACATCATCATCCCACCCGCATCCGCCGCGCGTGGCCGCATTGATCGGCCCCTATTCCAGCGGCAAGACATCCTTGCTTGAAAGTTTGCTCTGCGCCACCGGGCGCATCCACCGCAAGGGAACCATTCGTGATCACAACACTGTTGGCGACAACAATCCGCAATCCCGAACCCGCGAAATGAGCACCGAACTGACCTGCGTACAGACAAGCTATCTGGGCGAGGAATGGCATTTCATCGATTGTCCCGGTTCGGTTGATTTTGCCCAAGATGCCCGCGAAGCCGCCATGATCTGCGATGTTGCCATTGTGGTGATCGATTGCGACCCCGGCCGGGTCATGACGGTGGCCCCGATCCTGAAATTTCTTGATCGCAACCGCATTCCACATCTGATCTTCATCAACAAAACCGATCATGCAGGCATCCGCCTGCGCGACAATATTGACGCCCTGCAATCGATCTCTGAACGTCCGCTGGTCCTGCGCGAAATCCCGATCCGCGAAGCAGATGGAAATGATGAAACCATCACCGGCTTTGTCGATATTGTCTCCGAACGCGCCTATCAATATCTCGAAGGTCAGCCATCCAAGCTGATCACCATGCCTTCAAACCTCAAATCCCGAGAAGGCGAAGCCCGCGAGGGACTGCTTGAAACACTGGCCGATTTTGATGACAACCTGCTTGAACAAATTCTCGAAGATCAAACACCGGCGCCGGATACCATCTATGACAATCTCCAACAGGATCTGGCCAAGGATCTGATCGTACCGGTCTTTTTTGGATCTGCCGAACAGGATCACGGTATTGTCCGCCTTCTCAAGGCACTCCGTCACGAGGCCCCGTCATCAGACGTATGCGCCCATCGCCTGGGCATTGATCCCGAAGATAGCCAGACTGTTCTGCAAGTCTTCAAAACCGTCCACCTGTCACATGCCGGACGGTTTTGTTTTGCCCGTGTTCTTTCGGGACAGGTTAAAAACGGTGATGTCTTTGGCGGCGACAAGGTCTCTGGCCTCTGTTCTGTCATTGCTGACAAACACGAAAAGCTTGAACGTGGTGTCACGGGCGCAATTGTCGGCCTGCCGCGGACCGAACATTTGCGGACCGGAACCCTGATCGGCACCGATGGCCTTATGGATAACCTGTGGCCCGATCCCCTGCCCCCGCTTTATGAAACCGGGCTTGAAGTCACCAAGCCCGGCGATGATGTCAAACTGACCGAGGCCCTTCGCCATCTTTGCGAACAGGACCGATCCCTTGGCTTTGGCCATCATGAAAGCACCGGTCAGTTGATCCTGTCCGGACAGGGCGACATCCACCTGCAATGTGCCCTGGCCCAGTTGCGCGATCACTATCATCTGGAAATTGCCACAACCCCGGTTCTGACCGGGTATCAGGAAACCATCCGCAGACCGTCATCTGCACGCGGGCGCTATAAAAAGCAAACCGGCGGCCATGGACAATTCGGTGATGCGGCTATTGAATTGCGACCACAGGGCCGCGGGGACGGTTTTGAATTTTCCGAACATATCGTCGGCGGTGCCATTCCCCGACAATATATCTCGGCCGTTGAAAAAGGTGTCCGCGACGGATTGCGGTCAGGTTCACTTGGCTTCCCGGTCGTCGATGTCGCCGTCAAGCTGGTCGACGGGTCCTTCCATGCGGTCGACAGTTCCGATCAGGCCTTCCAGATGGCCGGTCGCATCGCCATTACCGAGGCCCTTAAAGTTGCCGGTCCGGTCCTGCTGGAACCGGTCGATCATTGTACGATTTCAATCCCGTCTGATTTCACCTCCAAGGCGCAGCGCCTGGTCAGTACCCGGCGCGGGCAGATACTGGGCTTTAACGCCAAGGATGGCTGGCAGGGCTGGGACGAAATCGAGGCGCAAATGCCAACCTCGGAAACCGCCGACATGGTGACGGAATTACGGTCCCTGACACAGGGAACCGGTTTCTTCACACGCCGTTATTCCCATATGCAGGAACTGACCGGAAAACAGGCTGACATGGTCGTATCCCAACATGCGATTGACGGGAAATAGGAGGCATCATCGGCAAATGCGATAACCACAGTTCTTGTAATAGAATTGATCTATTGCAAATCATTAAACTATTGATTGGCGTAAATTTTCGTCGTGTTTCATAGTCTTTCCAAACAGAGAGACACAGTAAACCTTCGGGGGCTCCCCACCCCTGACGAAAGGAGCTAGCAAATGCAGATTGATATCGGAATTAACGAAACGAACCGCACTGCGATCGCCGACGGCCTTGGCCGCGTTCTGGCTGATTCCTATGCGCTGTATCTCAAGACGCATAACTTCCACTGGAATGTCACCGGCCCGATGTTCCAGACCCTGCACACCATGTTCGAAGAACAATATACCGAGCTTTCCACCGCAATTGACGAAATCGCCGAACGTATCCGTTCGCTTGGTGCCTTTGCCCCGGCCAGTTTCTCGGCCTATGCCGAACTTTCCTCGATCGAGGAAGAAAAAGGCGTCCCGGCAGCCAAGGACATGATCCGTCAACTGGTGACCGGGCATGAAACCGTAATCAAAACTGCCCGTTCGCTTTATCCGATCTGCGACAGTTCCGACGATGATGCCACCGCAGACCTTCTGACCACGCGCATCCAGGTCCACGAAAAAACCGCATGGATGCTGCGCTCCCTGCTTGAAGGCTGATCATCGCGATCATCACGATATCAAACAAAAAAAACGGCCCGGAAGTCCCGGGCCGTTTTGCGTGCAAAGACATCATGTCGTCACGCACAAAGAGGTAACCGGCAAAGGAGCTAACCGGTTACCTGGATCTGTTCCTAGTTCTGATTGCTGTATTTGGCGATTGCCTTGCGGGCGGCTTCCACGATGGCTGCACCATCGACACCCTTGTCGTTCATTTCGGCAACCCAGCGATCAATGACTTCGTCTGATTTGCCTTCGAACTTCGCGGTTTCTTCCGCTGACAGCCGGATGACTTCACCCGACTTGGCAAAGATATCAGCCCCGCGCGGTTCAATCGCGTCCCATGCATCACCAATTTCCTTGGCGATATGCGTCCCCGAATTGTCATCAATGACTTTCTTCAGATCGTCGGGAAGAGCTTCATAGCGATCCTTGTTCATCGCAAACATGAAGACAAGGGTTCCGAAACGCACACCGTCTGTACCCTCAATCGAATATTTCGTCATATCCTGAATTTTGAAAGGAATGGCGACCTCATAAGGGATCAGCGCACCGTCGACCACGCCAAGCGACAAGGCTTGCGGCAAATCGGGTACTGGCATGCTGACAGGCTGCGCACCCCAGCTTTCAAGCATCCATGCGCCTGTACGCGACGGCGCACGCAGCTTCATGCCCTTTACATCGGCAAGGCTCTGGATGTTTTTCTCGGTGGTAAAGATCGCCTGCCCGGTGTGTGTGTGAATCAACAACGGCTTGATATCCGCGAAATCCTGAGACAGGTAGTCCTGATAGATTTCCTGGATAGCCATATTGGTGACCGCGGCACTACCGGTATGCACAAATGGCAGCTCAAAAACTTCGCTGCGGGGATAAACACCCGGCGTATAGCCAAGTGCACTCCAGCCAAGATCGACAGCACCGTCGCGAATATGACTGTAAAGTTCGGTCGGCTTGCCACCCAGTGACATGGCCGGATAGATCTCGATCTTGATCCGGCCATCGGATTGTTCTTCGATCCGTTTTGCCCATGGCTCAAGGAACTGGGTTTGTGCCGTTGATTTCGGCCCCAGCACATGTTCAAGGACAAAGGTGAATTCCGGTTCAGCCTGTGCAGATAGCGCACTGGCCAGACAGCCGGCAGCAACAGCTGCCGAAACAAACAGGCGTTTTAACATGATCAACCTCAGACGTTTTCCCTGAAAATCACCCAGCATCCCGCCCGCTTGACACGGTTTTGGTGCGATAAAAATGATGCTGGGCTACTTCTCTCTTGTTTGAACAGGCGCATTCGATGCCTGTTCCTCTTTCTTTAGCAGCTAGGCATTGGCAGCAAGTGCCCGCTCGATCAGGCGCCGCGCACGCACGCCACCTGCATCGATGTTAAAGTTCAAAAGCTTGCGCTCCGGGTGGCGCAACAGATTGGCCTGCTGACCTTCCACCACTTCAAGATCCTCATAAAAGACCTTTGCCTGCGCATCCTTGATGTTTTCCGTAAGCCCATGGTCGTGCGTGTCGAAATTGCGCACCATGCCCCAATAGTAACGGCACGTGGTCTCGGTTTCCGGGGTCATGCAGTTGACAACAATCCCCGTAACGCCCTTTGACCGATCTCCCTGCTGCGCACCGGTCCCGGCAAGCGCAACCCCGACATCGATCATAACGTTCGATGGCAGCGTAAAGTTACAGATCTGCCAGCGATCACAGATTTCCTTGGATTTGAGATTGTTTGCCCAGAAGGGCGGCGGCACGATATTTTCCATCCAGCGTTCGACCGTCACACTGGTATCATCCGAACGCGTGGTCGGCAGACTTTCGGTGATTTCCAGCTGACCGATGCTTGACGGATGCACATATGTCTCGTGGCTAAGATCCATCAGGTTGTCGACCAGCAGCTCGTACCCGCATTTGACGTCATAGGTGCCGCCGTCAAACACCCATCCTTCTTCGGAAGCATGCGGAATTTCCGGCACAAGTGCTTCGTCGGCTTTTTCCTTGTCACCGATCCAGACCCAGACGAACCGGTCCTTTTCAACGACGGGATAGGCGCGCACACAAGCTTCCGGATGAATGCTCTGCTGGTTGGGCATATGAACACATGCACCTTCGCCATCAAATTCAAGCCCGTGATAACGGCAGACAAGCCGGTCACCTTCGACATAGCCCTGGCTCAGCGGCAACAACCGATGCGGACAGCTGTCTTCAAGCGCGACCAGTGAACGGTCGGCACGGCGATACAGGACGATATTTTCATTGCAGATCGTACGCGCGACAGGCTTGCGACCGATTTCGCCATCCCATCCCGCTACGTACCAGAAGTTACGCAGGAACATTTTTCTCTCCCTTGGCATAAAGCCGGATCGACTACTCTCAGGTAGATTTTTATCCACCCGTCATTTTGTTATAGTTCCAAAAGTAATCAAATTGGATCCAATTTGGCAAGACGCTTTTTTGCCAAACCGATCTGAACTATGATCGTCGACCAATCACAAAGATGGAAAGCGGCATGACCAAACACGGCCAGAGAGTCCTGATCACATTGCGAAAAATGATCGCCAACGGGGAACTCCCTCCGGGTGAACGCGTCGCGGAAATCCCGATTGCCGAACGTCTTGGCGTATCCCGAACACCGGTCCGGATCGCCTTTCGAACCCTCGAACAGGAAGGCCTGCTGCGCAAGGGTGACCGGCGCGGATACACCGTGCGAGCCATCACCCCGACCGAGATCGCAGACGCTATCGAGGTTCGCGGCGTACTGGAAGGACTGGCCGCCCGACTTGCGACCGAACGCGGGATATCCCCACAGGCACGCAACTGCCTTCTGGACTGCCTGACAACCGGAGACGCCCTGTTTTCCAAGGGATATCTGACTGATGAAGACATGGAAAACTACCATGACTTCAATATGCGCTTTCACAACACCATCATCGAATCAAGCCGCAACAACGCCATTGAGGATGCCCTTTCGCGCAACGATCACCTGCCCTTTGCATCAGTATCATCCATCGCATTCAACCGTGATGACATGACTGGTGAATTCCGCCGTTTCAATTTCAGCCACATGCAACATCACATCATCTTTGATGCAATCGACAACGGTCAGGGCGCACGCGCCGAATCCCTGATGCGGGAACATGCGAACGCGGCCCTGCGCTATACAAATATTCTCGGCCCGACCCAGGGCATGCCAGAAAATTTCACCGTGATCGAGCGTGAAGACTGAAGGCCGCCCCGGACGATTTTCATCCACCTGCCGCACAGCATTTGACAAAATTGGATCCAATTGCTCTAATCTGGATCCAATGACATCTGCCAACAATCACACCCGAAACAGAATTCGGGGATCAGGGAAGGAAAATCGCCATGCCAAAAGCCGTCATTCAACAGATCCATGACCTGACAAACCGCATACGCGGCTTTGATCTTGTCCCTGCGGATAACTCTGTAACCTTGCCTCCCTGTTCTCCGGGTGCACATATCAAGGTCAGCGTTACTGACGAAACCGGCAAACAAGCCAAACGGTCCTATTCCGTCATCAATCCCGGTCAAAGCGATCTTTATCGCATTGCCGTCCTTCGCGAGGATAATGGCGAAGGCGGATCGCGTTTCATGCATGAAACACTCGAAGTCGGTAACATCATCGAAATAGACGAACCGCAAAATGACTTCCCGCTTGATCCGGATGCGACCGAAACAATCCTGATTGCAGGCGGTATCGGCATCACACCCATTCTGTCGATGGCCAAACAGCTGCAACAGGACGGGGCGAATTTCACCCTTCATTACAGCAGCCGAAACCATCATGACATGGCACTCATGTCGGAGGTACTCGACTGCGCCGAAGGTCGTTGCAGCCTTTATTTCGATGGCGGGGACGCGACGCGTGGCATGCCACTTTCCGCCCTTCTGGGGACCCCGGGGGCAAACAGGCATGTCTATGTTTGCGGCCCGGGCGGATTGATTGATGCAGTCCTTGAAACAGCCCGCCGCAATCGCTGGGCCCCGGATAACGTCCATTACGAACGTTTCACCACTCCGTCAGCACAGCTTGACGATACCGGCTTCGAAGTGCACCTCGCCCAAAGCGGCAAAGTCTTTGACGTCCCGGTTGGGAAATCCATTCTGGACGTTCTGATCGACGAGGGGATCGATCCGCTTTACGACTGTAAAAAAGGCAATTGCGGTATCTGCACCTCGGTGGTGTTGTCCCATGATGGTGATCTGTCCCATCGTGACGCCTATCTGAGTGACAGCCAGAAAGCACAGAACGATCAGATGTGCATTTGCGTATCCCGCATGCAAAGCAGCGGACGTCTCAGTCTTGATCTCTGACCTTTGATACATGCTATCCGCAAAAAAAAGGCCCGGCAATGCCGGGCCTTTTTGCATGGCTTGACCTAGCCAAACAAAGGATCAATCTGACGCACGGCATTCAGTACCTGCTTGTCATGACCATGTGGGGCCGCAACCATCAAGGCAGCCGGAACTGTTTCACCGTCAATATGGACCGGGATCGAAATTGCGCAGGCATCGACAAGATTGAGATAGCCGGTATTGCGCAACATCAGGGCATTGAGATTGTCAAAATCGGCTTCAACCTCGGCAATCTTTGGTGCCATCATCGGCAAGGTCGGTGCAATCATCACATCAACATCGGCCATCGCCGCATTGAACATCGAAACCACATCTACCCGTTTGGCATAGGCCGCAATCATATCGTCCTTTGACAGGGTATCGGCAAATTTCAGACGGGCCAGAACGCGCGGATCACCGACCGTTTCAAGCTTGCCAAAATCGCCGGAATAGATCGCGTGCGCCTCAAATGACACCAGCATCTTGTTTAAGATCGCGTTTTCAGCAATGAAACCAAGCTCAATCTCGACCAGTTCGTGCCCGGCTGCTTTCAACTGCGCGCAGATGGTTGCAAAATCGGCCTTCACCCGATCATCCAGCCCGTCGACAAAACCGCTGGTCGGCACACCAATGCGAAGTGGTGACGGATCAAGATGCTCAAGCGCCTCACCCGTCATGACCTCGAACACGGCAATCGCGGTATCAAGATCACGGGCAAGCGGGCCCGGGGTATCAAAGCTTTTGGCAAGCGGATGAATGCCCTTGCCCGAAACACCAAGACGGCTTGGCTTGAAGCCATAAAGGCCATTGATCGCAGTCGGAATGCGGATTGATCCGCCGGTATCGGTGCCAAGAGCAAAATCAACCAGACCCTGGGCCACAGTCAAACCACCCCCGGATGTCGAACCACCGGGAATACCTTCGGCATCAAAGATATTGCCCGGCGTCCCGTAATGCGGGTTAAGCCCCACACCGGAATAGGCAAATTCGCTAAGCGTCGTGCGACCAAACGGGATCGCACCGGCTTCCTTTACCAGACGCACAATGTCGCAATCTGCATCTGCCGGGGTGCGATCCAAAAGAAGCTTTGACGCCGCTGTAGTGGCTATGCCTGCTTCATCATACAGGTCCTTGATCGAAACCAGCATCCCGGCAAGCGGCAAGCCCGGATTGGCAGCAGACAGTTCTTCGGCCTTTGCCGCAGCGGCCAGAATCCGGTCCGGGTCAAATTCCGTAAAGATTTGCCCCTTCAGATCACCAAGCTCATTGACCTTGTCGATTGCTGCTTGTGCCTTGTCGATCATCGCGCCCATCTGGCTGCCTCATCCTTCTTTTATCGTTTTGTTTCAGGCGGAAACTGGCTCAGGCAATTTCCGGAAGTTCATTAATGGCATAAGAATGCTCGATCGTGCGACCAAGAACCGGATCATGCAATGCCATTTTGAAACGCTTTGCCGGACGTACGCCGCCTTTGGCACCAAGCGTGCCGCACAGCATCACCGATGCCTTGCCTGCCGGGGCGGATGACATCAGGCCGGAACCGTCAATCAGGTTGCTTAGCGGGCGGATCGAGGCAATTGTTCCTTCCTGATAAAGCACCCAGTCATCGCCATCCTGCTCGGAAATCCAGGACCGCATCTCGATCTGTTCGATGTGATCGGCGACCTCGTCAAAACGCCAGATTTCTTTTGCCACCGGCTTTTCACAAATCTGCTTGGACAGGGCAACCGAGTGCGCCTCAAGTTCACGGTCGGTATGGTCGGATGCCAGTCCAAGATAAAGCACGCCATCGCTTGCAATCAGGAACGGTTCGATCTCGCCCGATGTGCCTTTGCCGACAACTTCGATACGATCTTGCTGGGTCACCATGCCCGATGCCGTGCGGTAATAAAGCGGCACGCTTGACGGCGGCTTCACACCGATTGCTGCAAGTTCATCAATATGATGCTGAATGGCATGAGCATCGCGACCGGTCCATCCGGCAACGGTGCAATGGGCGATATCAAAGGCGATCTCTTTGCCCGAAAGGGTAAAATTCATCTGCATTTTTGTAATCCGGGTTCATTTGTTTGGGGACATCCGCCGGGCTGGGGAAGCCGGGACCGGACGTGGAGCAGGAATACGAACCGGCTTTCCCGGCTCGTATTCCGCCTCAATCATTCGAGGAACTAAGACCTGCCTGCTCAGAGATATTCAGGCAGGAAAAGCGCAAGGTCGGGCAGGAAAATCAGACCGATGATCATCGCCACCATCACCAGAACAAACGGGATGGTTCCAAGCATGACCTCGGACAGGCGTCCGTTCTTGCGTGCACCCTGCACGACATACAGGTTCAATCCGACAGGCGGGGTGATCAGAGCCATCTCGATCAGAACAATCAGCAAGATGCCAAACCAGACCTTGTCGAACCCCATGCCAACCATGATCGGCACAATAATCGGAATGGTCGCCACCATCAGCGACAGGGTTTCAATGAAGAATCCCAGCACTATGTAAAGTGCGATCACCACCAAAAGCGTTCCCATCGGGCTCAGGTTGAGACCAACCAGAAGCTCCTTGAGCTCGCGGCCCATACCGGCTGCGGTCAGGGTGAAGTTCAGGAAATAGGCCCCGATAATCACCAGCATGATCATCGCGGTAATCCGCACCGTGCCAAGCAGGCACAGCTTGATCATGTCGTTGGAAACACCCTTGTTGAAACCGGCAATCAGAAGCGCAATTGCAACACCGACCGCTGCGGATTCCGTAGGGGTCGCCCAACCGGCATAGATCGATCCGATCACCACAAAGAACAGCACCAGAATAGGCAGCAAATGCTTCAGGCTGACGATCCGTTCCGACCAGGTAAAGGACCGGCTCTGCCCGCCAAGCGACGGTTTGACTTTGCAAAGGGCCGCTGTCACCAGCATGAAGGCCACGGCCATCACAAGCCCCGGGACCAGACCGGCAAGGAACAGTTGCGGGATCGATGTTTCGGTCAAAAATCCATAGACGATAAGATTGATCGACGGCGGGATCATGATGCCCAATGTACCGCCCGCTGCGATCGCACCGGAAAACAGTTTGGGATCATATCCAAGCTTTTCGGCCTGTGGCATCGCCACCGTGGCAACGGTCGCTGCCGTTGCGACCGACGATCCCGACGTTGCCGAGAACATGGTCGCCGTTCCGATATTGGCATGGATCAGACCACCGGGCAGCCATGAGAACCACTTATCAAGGGCCTCATAGGTCTTCGTGGCAATTCCGCCGCGCACCAGAATTTCACCCAGCAACACAAAGAACGGAATGGCAATCAGGGTCGATGAATTGGACGACGACCAGACAACCTGCCCAAGCCCGCGCAACAGCGGGAACGGGGTAAAGAACTGATCAACACCGATCCCCAGAAGGAACAAAACAATCCCGACCGGGATCGAAAGGGCCAAAAGCCCCAGCAAGGATGCCGTAACAGCGAAAATCATGCTTCCAGCTCCAGTTCAGAGCGGGCACCAACAAGCGTATCAGCCTGTTCAAGATCGCGTCGCATCAAAAGAATAAGGGTCAGGACCACCAGCGCACAGGAACAGACGGCAAACCACAACCAGCCCGAAAACCAGATGGCTTGCGGAATCCACAGCGGCGTCTCAAGCGGGGTATTGGCAGTCGAACCACGCTGGATGGTTTTCGACAATACCGGCCAGCATTGAATGGCGACAACAGACGCCACACCGGCCAGGGCAACAATCGACAAAAGATCCAGAAACGCTTTGCCACGTTCCTGCAATTTCAGTCGAATAAGGTCAATCCTGACATGGGCCAGCTCGGTCAGGGCAAATGACAGCCCCCAGCTGGCAACACCCGCCATGACGTAACCAGAAATTTCTTCCGATCCGCCAAGGGAAATGCCGACTTCACGCAGCAAAATCTCGGCGATGATCAGGGCCACGCTGCCCATCAGAACAAGTCCGACGAGCAGCGCGATAATGCGGTTCGTGCGGCGGATGGCCGCAATCAGTTTTTGGGTCACGATCTTGGTCTCCGCCATACACTACTGATTAGTTAAGCGGTACGGTAACACCGACGGTCGCACCGACGCTATCGTTCCAGCGTTTGACCCAGTCATTGCCAGCGCGCTCTGCCCACTCCGGAAGAACGGTGGTGGTCAGGATTTCCTTGGCTTTGGCAACATCAGCTTCGGAAACTTCGACCAGCTTCATATTCGCCGGTTCACCTGCCGGGCAGGTGCCATTGCCGGTCAGGCAGGCAACATCGTTTTTCAGCGCATCGGCCGCAGATGCCCAAGCCGGTGCTTCGAACTTGGTTTTGACTTCATCCATGATGAATTTCTGCTGATCGGCACTCAGGCTGTTCCACTTGTCCATGTTCATCGCGGTCACAACCGGATCCCAGCCACCAAGCGGAATGGTCATCAGGTGATCGGAAACTTCCCACCAGCCTGCGCTATAGCCCGAACCGGCACCGGTAACGGCGCAATCAATCACGCCACGCTCCAGCCCACCCGGAACTTCCGAGAAAGCAACGTTAACGCCGGTCGCACCCAGTGCTTCAAGGAACTTGGTGGTCATACGGCCCGAACCACGGACTTTCTTGCCTTCAAGATCGGCAAGTGTGTTGACTTCACCAGCACAGAAAACGACCTGCGGCGGGTACGGTGCAACGGCCAGAACCTTGGCATTGAAACGTTCCGCAAAGATATCATCAACCATCGGACGGGCTGCTTCGACCATTGCCTTTGCCTCGGCTGCGGTGTTTGCGACCAGCGGCACGTCAAGGCCTTCAAGTTCCGGTGCATCGCCAACCGCATAATCGCCAACGGTCATGGCAACATCAAAAACCCCATCGCTGAGGATACGGAAAACGTCACCGCCACCGATACCCATCTGATCGTGGGTGGTCATCTCGACATTGAATTCACCCTTGGAATCCGCCGGGAAAGTTTCGGTCCAGAACGGGCTTTCATACTGTTTATACAGCGGCAGGCTGCTCCAGCTGCCAACGACCGAAAGATCTTCGGCAAATGCCGGGGTTGCGGCAAAGCCCGCACCAAGGGCAGAAGCTGCCAGAAGCGAAGAAACCATCTTTTTCATAAGAAAACTCCTCTGATGTAACGTTTATGATTGGCTTGTTTCAGATTTGGTCTGAAGGGAAAATTCCGCGGCTTCTGCCAGGACATCGGTCACAAGCATCAGGCCGGGTTCGTGCGTAATGGCGAATTCGGGCAAGGCGTTACGAATTGCCATCTGCGGCGTGACTCCACACGCCCAGAAAACCGGAATGTCCCCTTCATGAATGACGGGTTCATCTCCAAAGTCCGGTTTCATGATATCGGCGATACCAATTTGCGACGGATCACCGATATGTACCGGTGCCCCGTGGGCCAAACGATATCGATCAGAATAAAGGATCGCCCGGATCGCATCGCCGGGCGTAAAGGACCGCATCGACACCACAAGCGGACCATGGAAACGACCGGCAGGCGACGTTTCGATATTGGTCACATACATCGGCACGTTGCGGTTCGCATCCATATGACGCACCGGCACACCGCCCCGGGTGATGGCCGCTTCAAAGGAAAACGAACATCCCAGAACAAAGGTCACGAGATCATCGCGCCAGACATCTGTCAGGTCGGTGCTGCTGGTGAATTCGGCGCTGCCACGGAAAATACGATAGCCCGGAAGATCTGTCCGGATATCAAGATCCTCACCCAAGGCCGGGATGTGGGGCGATCCCGGCTCAGACATACCGATCAGCGGGCAAGATTTCGGGTTCTTGGCACAAAACTGCAGAAACTCGTCTGCATAGTCAGCCGGCAGAATCGCCAGGTTCCCCTGAAGGTAACCCGATGAATAACCGGTGGTCGTCCCTGTATGTTCGCCGCTACGGATCGCCTTGCGCAACGCCAGTGGCGTTACATCTGCGATGGCTGCCTTCGCGGTGTCAACGGAACGGGTGGCGCTTTTTGACGCGTTCATTTTTCAGTCCCATTCTCTGCCTCTTTATAAAGATTGTGAAACAGGACCGATCTTGTCAAGAAATCATTTTATCTGTTTTTTGATCGTTTTTAGCGATCAGTTTGATCAAACAATCTTGCTGCTTCCTGAACAGCATCGCCAATTTCACGGTTCCGTTCCGGGTAATAGGTGATGACAAAGTGAAGCGCTGTCAGCGATGCTTCCTCGCACACCGGAATCTGCTTAATGTGTTCATCCCAAACGGAATTTTTGACCATCAGGCTTGGCAAAACACCAATACCGAAGCCCCCCGCCACCAGATGTTTGACGGTTGAAAGCGATGCCGATCCGTGGAGTGCCGGTTGCGAAATATCAGGGGCAGCAAAGATACTTTCTATCTCGCGAAACGGCGGTGTGCCCTTCGGGAAAGTCACGATCGCATGGCCTGCAAGTTCGCTTAACGATAATGGTTTGTCACCCAGCTCCATCGTTTCGACGCAATACCAGCCCAGTTCGACCGGTTTAAGCGGGGCTGCTACCGCACCCTGCGGAACGGATTCGCGCAGCATGATCGCGACATCCATCTCGTCGTCTTCAAGTGCCTTGCCAAGCTGCCCGGACGTATCGACCGACAATTCAAAGCGGACCTTGGGAAAATCGTTCTTCAGCTTGTTGAGCATGTCGGTCAGAAGCGTATGGACGATGGTTTCCGCCACCCCGATGCGCACCGTCCCGCTCAGTTCGCCGGGATGGGTCAGTTCCTGCCAGATGCGATCACGTGCGCGTGAAAGCCGCTGGGCTTCCTCGACAAAGCGCAAACCGGCCGCGGTCAGACGCACCTGTCGGTTACTGCGATCAAACAGCATGATGCCCAGTTTTTTCTCAAGCCCGGACACACGCGCAGAAATCGCAGATTGCGACAGATTGTATTTCTGGGCCGCGGCCCTGAAACCGCCAGCCTTGATGATATCCTGAAGAATTTCGATATCCTTGAACTCAAACACGTAAACCACCCTGATTGATGTTGTTTGCGATCATTCTATCCGCCATCCGATCACTTCGCACGATCAATTGATCATTGCTTTGATCAGCTCGCCTGCTTTCCACGTAGGAAGAAATGCTTAAGCAGGTGAATTCAACAGGATTTCACTAACCGATCACCGAGGCGTGACTTGCCCAAAGCGATTTTTGCACGGACATTGGTTCAAGTGCGCAATTGGAGGACGACATGCTGATACGCCGTAAGAAGGGCTGGGAAATCCCTGAACGTGATACAACACCGCAATCGGTTTACCAAAACCGCCGACAGTTTCTTAAGGGTATCGCTGCCGGATCCATCGGCGCAACCGCCGCATCCCTGCCAATCAGCAGTGCGTTGGCACAGGGAGCTGCCTCCACCGCAGACCTGTATCCGGTATCACGCAATCCCGCCTATACGGTTGATCGCGAACTGACCGAAAAGGCCAAGGCGCTGACCTATAACAACTTCTATGAATTCGGCTCTCACAAATCGATCTCGCAGGCAGCCCAGGCCATGAATATCCGTCCATGGACGGTCAAGATTGACGGCTTGGTGGAAAACCCGATCGAGATTGATTTTGAAGACCTTGTCCGCAAAATGCCGCTTGAAGAGCGCGTCTATCGGTTCCGCTGTGTCGAGGCATGGGCGATGACCGTTCCCTGGTCGGGCTTCCCGATGAAGGCACTGGTCGATTTTGCCAAGCCATTATCGGGGGCCAAATATGTCGAAATGGAAACCGCCAGCCAGAAAGACACCATGCCGGGCCTGCGGCAGTTCTGGTATCCGTGGCCCTATATCGAAGGCCTGACCATGGCCGAGGCCACCAATGAACTGACCATGATTGCCACCGGTATCTATGGCGAAGAACTGCCCAAGCAGAATGGCGCGCCTTTGCGTCTGGTCACGCCATGGAAATACGGCTTCAAGAATATCAAATCCATCGTCCGCTTTACCTTTACCGACCAGCGTCCAAAAAGCTTCTGGGAAGACATCAACAGCGACGAATATGGCTTCTGGGCCAATGTGAATCCCGAAGTTCCGCATCCGCGCTGGTCACAGGCCCATGAACGCCTGCTCAATAACGGCGAAAGCGTCCCGACCCGTATCTATAACGGTTACGGTGACTATGTTGCCGATATGTATAAGGGCATGGAAAACGAAAAGCTGTTCATGTGATTGGTCGTTGCCTTGACCAAAAACTGTTCAGGCATACCTGAAACCGAAACGCTGGCAGATCATTCCCGATCGCCAGCGTTTTTGATTTCAATGACATTCCCCGCCATAGCGGAACCGGCGCGTTCATTCGGGCCTAGTCCACGGGCTGGGCATAGTGGTCGTAAATCGCATCAAACGTCCCGTCCTGACGCATCTTGACCAGCACCTGCTCAAGTTCGGTGAAGCTGCCATCAATGTAGTAATCAGACAGGCGCGACAACCCGATAAAGGATGGTTGTCCCTGCAAAACCAGACTGGCCTTGCGGATATTGAACGGGCCCCCTTGCCGGATTTGCTCAACACCCTGAAGTTCGGGGACGATCAATGCATCAATGCGCCCAAGATCAAGCATCCTGAACAAGGCAGCATAATCGACAGCCTCGACCAGACGCACATCCTTGGCATCCTCAAGTTGCCAGCCATAATTGGCCCCGCGCAGAACGCCGACCGATTTCTGACCCAGATCTGTGATACTCACCACATCGGCATCGGATGCCCCCAGATAAACCGCCTTTGGTTCATTGGGTAATGCCGCACCGAAATAATACATGTATTTCTGGCGTTCATCGGTCCGGTTCGGACCAAGCATCAGATCTGCCTTGCCTTTTTCGATCAGATGTAGCGCCCGCTTGAAGGGGACGACCTCGAATTCAAGATCAATCCCGGCCCGGCTTGCGGCCTCGCGGACAACATCAATGTAAATGCCGGAATAGGACATACCCGAAGCCGTATCTTTGATGATGCGATAAGGCGGTGCGTTGTTCAATGCGACAACAAGTGTTCTTGCCACCACTGGTTGACCAGTAGTGACCGTGCCGATCATTACAATGACAGAGAATATCCACCAAGACAC